>Ga0210402_10000716_pt1 | contig 36248 bp, 23 predicted proteins | sample IncBWC7MmetaG_FD_161055 | JGI IMG/M metagenome (GOLD analysis project Ga0210402, IMG submission 161055) | Forest soil microbial communities from Barre Woods Harvard Forest LTER site, Petersham, Massachusetts, United States - Inc-BW-C-7-M | ecosystem: Environmental > Terrestrial > Soil >...
GCGCAGCTGGCCCGAGACCGAGGTGCGACAAGCACCGGTCGAGAGCAGCACGGCCACGGCTACCGTCGATCCGACAAGGACGTTCACCGGCGTGCCGTTCACTCGAACTGTGAGAGTTTCAGACACGTGTTTCGATCTTCGTTTCGGTGATTATTTGTCTTGACGGAAAATAGGGTTCGGCTGGAATCGCAGGAGCCTGCCCGAGAATCTGCGCGCAAATCAATTTACCGGTTGCCAAGGAAGTCGTGATTCCCAGCCCCTCATGCCCGGTCGCGATGTAAAGCGTTGGATCTGCAAGCCACGGACCGATCAACGGCAGTTTGTCCGGAGTAGCCGGGCGAAAACCCGTCCAAATTCGGATGCCGGAAAACGAAGCCACGGCTGGCAGGTATTCAAATGTCCGCTTCAGCATGCGCGAAAGAATAGCTGATTCGACCCCGTCGTGTTCGACGTCGTACTGGCGCGAAGAACCTATCAAGAGTTGGCCAGTCTTGCGAGGCTGAATGTTGAAGGCAACGGAATCGCTTGTGAGCGAGTGAGCGGATTTGAGGTAGCCGAGTTCAACCAGTTGATGACGAACCGAGCCAGGATAGCGATCGGTGATGACCAGATGACCCTTGCGCGGCTTGACTTGAATGCCTGGGGTCAACTTTGGTGAGAACTGGCCTGCCGCGTTAATCAGCCGGCCCGCGCTGAGAGTCGTGCCATCGGCTAGACGGGCGTTTCCTTTTGCCAGTGCTATGACTGCTTTTCCAACATGCAGCGAAGCGCCGAATTCGACTGCTTTTTCCAGGAGAAAGGCGGCCGCTGCCGGTGGATATAGGACGGAATCCCCTTCCACCAAGAGTCCGCCCGCAAGAGGCACGCGAAGGTGGGGTTCGGCCTGATGCAAAGCTTGAGGATCGAGGATTTCCGTATGAACTCCGCGATCGCGATAGTACGTATACTTTCGGCGGACCTCCGCCATTTCTTCATCATCCACGGCAACCCAAATCGTCCCGCATCTTTCGTACTCTACGGCCGGCGGCAACTCTTCGTGGAGTTCCTCCCAGAGAACCTGAGAATAATGCGTCAAAGAAAATTGCGATTCGGAGTCATCCATCACCACGACGTGGCCCATCGAGGCGCCAGTGGCCCCGGCGGAGGTGAATCGCTCTTCCAGGACAGCAACGCGCAATCCGGCTTTGGCGAGTTCAAAGGCGCAGGCTGCGCCGACGATTCCCGCGCCGACGATTAGAACATCGGCTGACTGGGTCATGCCTGAATACCGTACCGGAACGGATCGCAAGGATCAAAGACGAATTCCGCGTCGGATGTAATGAACGCGGAACCCTTGATGACAGGAATGATCTCGCCGTTCTCGATGCGGACTTGCCCCTCAAAAACGCTCCCAACAATACTCTCCTGCCGCCAGACTTCTCCCGGTTTGAGCTTGCCATCCTCATAGAGGCATGCGAGCTTGGCGCTTGTTCCTGTGCCGCATGGAGAACGGTCATAGGCTTTCCCAGGACAGAGAACGAAATTCTTGCTGTTGACGCCGGGAATTTGCGAAGGGCTGAAGAGTTCGATGTGATCGATTTCTTTTCCGTCAGCGCCCTTGATTCCCTTTCCCTCGAGTGCCTGACGAATCGCCCACGTAAATTGAGTAAGTTCATCGATGTTGCCGATCAGGAGATCGAAGGAGTGGTCGTTGACGAGGAAAAACCAATTGCCGCCCCAGGCGACATCCCCCCGCACTGTGCCGTAACCCGGAACGTGCACCGCCACGCAGTTAGCGGTGCGCTGGCTCGGAACATTTGCGACGGAAACCTCGCCTGTTTCCAGCAGCGTGGCCGAAACCGTGCCAACCGGAGTGTCAATTTTGTGTTGCCCGAAGCCAATTCGTCCCAGATACGAAAGGGTTGCTACCAGCCCGATCGTGCCGTGCACGCACATCCCAAGATAGCCGACATTATTAAAGAAGATGACTCCCGCGGCGCTTCCGGGCTTGACCGGCCCGCAAAGCAGCGCCCCGACAACAACTTCCGAACCGCGCGGCTCGTTCACCAAAGCTCGTCTCAGGAAATCGTGGTTTCGGCGAAACTCATTCAGGCGCAACGCCATACTGTCGCACTGAAGCGCAGGCCCTCCGGAGACGATAATCCGCGTCGGTTCGCCCCCGGTGTGCGAGTCAACTACGTGAACGCGCTCAAGTCGGTCAAACATGGAGATTCGGAATCACCGTCCTTCCCGGGATTACAATTGCCTTCCGCTTCAGCCTCGAACGAGTGATGCGGCCATGCCTTAGTCTGTAAGATCCGTTGCTCGTAAAACCGTTCGCCGTAATCCGGCATCCTTGGCCACCCGGAAAGCCCACGCAGGAAGCCTAAGTGATTCCACAAATCGGCAGGCCACAAAGAACCAAAGAGGCGGGATTCAAGGGCCAGAAAAAACGAATGCAAAGTCTTGACGTCCTTCTCTGCATACAATATACATAATCCGGCCCGAGAGCAATCCTTAGTTCCTCTCGGTTTAACTATTGCACTTCCCGTGGTTTACGGCCGTTCCTCGTGCACCAAAGTGCGAGGAGCAAGAGACGTGCCTGTTCTTCGGGCTATGCGAATGGTTGATTCTCAGTTTTCGGGATGAGGGCCTGTCACATCCAATGGCCCACCGGAGGTTGACTTGAGTATGAAACTCCATGGGCGGAGCTCAGTTCTTATTATTCTGATGTTGGGGCTAATTGTGCCCGCCACGATGGCCCAAGGCTCTCGAGAGGACTATCAGCGCGCGGAGCAATTTCTCCCGGGCAATTTACGCCACCGGCTGTATCTCGCGGACGTGGCGCCGCGCTGGATTGCCAAGTCCGACCGCTTTTGGTACCGCAAAACCAGTCCGAAGGGCATCGAGTTTATTCTGGTCGACTCCGCGCAAAACACCACCAAACCTGCGTTCGACCAAGCGCGTCTCGCAGCCGCTCTGTCCAAGGAGACTAAGCGCGAGTACAAACCCATGGAACTTCCCTTCGACACTTTCGAGTTTTCCGAGGACGGAAAGTCCATTCATTTCCAAATCGAGAGCGCATCCTGGAGTTGCAACCTCGAGACGTACGAATGCAAAGAGGCGCGAGAGTCGGCTGTGGGCCCCTTTGAAGCAGCATCGCCTAGCAAGGAGTGGATCGCGTATGTGAAGGATTTTAACCTGTACGTTCGCTACGTACCGACAGGCGAGATTGTGCAGCTGACACGCGACGGCGAGCAAGGCTGGGAGTACGCTACCCCTATTCCTTCCTTACGCCCGATGGTTACGCAAGGAACCGACGACCCGAAACAGCGCCCAGCGGTATTTTGGTCGCCGGATTCGTCCAAGCTCATCACCTATCGCATGGACACGCGCAATGCAGGCCGATTCACAAACTTGCAATTCGTTCCCCCAAGTCAACTTCGCCCCAGAGCGTTTAGTGTGGTCTACCCGTTGCCGGGAGAAGCGCTGCCGAAAGCGGAGCCGATCATCTTCGACGTTCGAAAAGGCAAACGCATCGATGTAAAAACTGATCCTCTGGAGATGCAGTTCCAAGGCGGACCTGGATTCGATTGGTTTCCGGACAACAAAGGCTTTTACTACGATCACAGCGAACGCGGCGAGAAATCGATCGAGCTGCGCACCGTGGATGCGGATACGGGAGAGCAGAAGGTTGTAATCCGCGAAAAGTCCGATCGCTATGTCGATCCCGGGGAGACTTTCTCACGGTTTCTTCAAGACTCGGGGGAAGTTCTGTGGTCCTCGGAACGCGACGGCTGGAATCATTTGTATCTCTACAACCAGAAGACGGGCGAATTGAAGAACCAGATCACCCAGGGCCAGTGGGTCGTCCGCCAGATCGTCGACGTCGATGAAAAATCGCGCCGCGTTTATTTCCTCGCTAACGGAAGGGAGAAAGATGAAGATCCCTATCAGACTCACTTATATAGCGTTGGCCTCGACGGCAAAGGCCTAACGCTGCTAACTCCCGAGAACGCCAATCACACTGTGAGCATTTCTCCGGACCATTCGTATTTTGTGGATAACGCCTCGAGGCCGGATTTGCCGGGGCAATCCGTTCTCCGAAACGCGAAGGACGGCTCGCAGGTTCGCGTCCTGGAGCAAACCGATGCAAGCGAAGTGCTCAAGACTGGCTGGAAATACCCTTCACCGTTTCACGGGAAGGCAAAAGATGGCACGACGGACCTCTATGGCTTGATCTGGCGGCCATCGAACTTCGATGCGGCAAAGAAGTATCCGATCATTGAAATGGTCTATACCGGGCCGCAGGCATTCTTCGTTCCGAAAACGTTCGGGGCAGCGATACGCAGTCTCCAGTCAGTGGCGGAACTGGGTTTCGTCGTCGTCATGGTGGATGGTCGAGGCACGACGGGACGTTCGCGTGCCTTCCACGAATTCTCGTACCACAATCTGGGAGGAGCGTTTGAAGATCACGTCGCCATGATCCAACAGATGGCCGCGCAAAATCCTTATATGGATATTACGCGCGTAGGGATCTTTGGGACTTCTGCTGGAGGATACGGAGCCGCACACGCCATACTTGCTTTTCCGGATTTTTACAAAGTATGTGTTTCCATCTCCGGCGATCATGACGCCAGATTGGATAAAGCCTGGTGGAACGAGCTGTATCAAGGTTATCCGGTTGGGCCTGACTAGGCGGAGCAATCGAACGTCACTCTGGCGGACAAGCTACAAGGACATCTGTTGATCGTCCACGGCGACATCGATGATAACGTTCACGTGGTGGAGACGATGCGCTTTGCCGACGCACTGATGAAGGCAAACAAAGACTTCGACATGCTGATCGTTCCGAACATGTATCACGGCGAAGGCGGGAATTTGTACCTGGTTCGCCGGCGATGGGATTATTTCGTGAAATACCTTCTTGGCGTAACGCCACCTGCCAACTTTGAAATCCATGAGGATCGGGAGCCCACTCCCGCGCGTCCACGTTGATGTGCATACTATCAAGATTTGTTTTGTCCGGCGCGATGGCCGCTTCGATTAGCGCAAGTGCCTCTCCGCAGGAACTACCGAAAGCGCCCAAAGTTGAAGTCATAACCGTTACTCCCAAGCCTGGCTTTTTCACGGAACCTTCGATTGCAGTCAACCCCAATAAGCCCGAGCAGGTGGTTGCCGCCTTCCAGGACAACGCGCACATCGCCTATTCCGTGGACGCGGGTCACAATTGGCAACTCGCTACAGGGGTCGAGCCGCCGAACTATCGTGTTTCGGGCGATGTTTCGGTCACCTTTGACAACGAGGGTCGCGCCTTCATCTGTTACATCGCTTTCAACAAGCTGGGGACCTTTAACTATTGGGGTCACAACTCGTCGCGAAATGGGATCTACGTTCGCCGCTCGCTGGATGGTGGAGCAACCTGGGAGACGCAGGACGTCGCCGCCACCGAACAGCCTGATCAGTCCACCGTTCCGTGGGAAGACAAGCCCTACATTGTCGCGGACACCGGACGCGGACCCTATGCCGGAAACCTTTATATTGGCTGGACGAGATGGACGCTGACGGATTCCGAAATCCTTTTCGTTCGTTCCACGGATCATGGTAAGACTTGGTCAAAACCGATTGAAATCGACAATTCTCCCGGTCTGCCACGCGACGACAACGGTGCCATCGAAGGGTTTGCCGGCGCCGTGGGTCCAGATGGCACGCTTTACGCAGTATGGACCGACGGAAATCACGTCGTTTTCACGAGTTCACACGACGGCGGCCGCACGTTTTCTCGGACGCGAAATATCATCGACACCGCCCCAACGATGTTTACGATACAGGCCGTCGCCCGCACAAATGGATTTGCGGAAATTGCCATCGACCCGCGCGGCGGCCCGAAAGGCGGAAGACTTTACGTGACGTGGAGCGATTACCGGAACGGGGATGTCGACGTGTTTTGCTCGACCTCCGCCGACCATGGCAAAACGTGGAGTCCGGCACGCCGCGTCAACGATGATCCAATGCACAACGGCGCCGACCAGTTCTTTCAGTGGATGGCGGTGGATCCCGCGGACGGTTCAGCGTACGTCCTTTTTTATGATCGGCGAGGAGATCCGAAAAATCACCAGCAGTTTGTCGTACTGGCACGCTCAACCGATGGCGGCCGGACTTTTCAGAATTACGCCTGGACCGACCAGCCGTTTGATGCCCAGGGCATATTCATGGGCGACTACACGGGGCTCACCGCTCTCAATGGACGCGTCTACGGAGTTTGGACGGAGAAGCCTGAAAACAAATCCTCGCGAGACACTATCATTCGAATTGGCGTCGCGGACTTCAATGCTGAGAAAGGTTCGAAATCAACCCCTTAACCTGCTCACTTTGCGGCCGCGTGGCAGGGTACGTAGAGCGCGTCGTCAGTCCAAATAAAATACTTCCTTCATCATCGCAAATTTCTCGCCAGGTTTCAGGCCCGGAACGGGCTCGAAGAGCAGGGCCATTTCTTGCTGCCATTTTAGGTTGGTTGAATCTTGATCGAGCGCGCGCCAAGCGGCATCAAAATCATCGACCTGCATGACGAGGAACAAGTCTTGTTCCCTTCTGAAGATTGAATATTGTGAAACGCCGACTTCTTTTAGTTTGGCCAGCAAGGCAGGCCAAACGTTCTTATGCGCAGCGTCGTATTCTTCCTCTTTGCCGGCCCTTATTCGCAATCGAAACGCGGTTCGAGGCATCTGAAACTCCTAGGTTCTCTGCGTGTACTGCTATCGATTCGTGGACGAGTTGTCCATGGGCCTTGCGGCCCCCAAGTAATTCCCATACCCAACGACCATCGTCGATGTCACCAGGACAAGCAGGCTTATGCCGACCAGACACTTTGTGCGGAAACCGGTTCCTTTCCATTCCTTCAAGGCAATGCCCCAGAGTGTACTGAAGATCATGATGCTGGCCATGTGAAGCGTCCAACTGGAGAATTTGTAACGGCCCATCTGGGTCTCACCCATGGTGTAGAAGAAAAATTGAAAGTACCAGGTGGTTCCGGCGAGAGCAGAAAAGAAATAGTTCGAGAGCATGGGCGCTTTCGAGAGGCCGGTCGCCGTGGTTTTTGCAAGCTCGGCCATTTCTTCGGCGGGGGCGTCGATTACATTTTCGAGGATCGACTCGTCAGTTCGCGCGGGAATTGGGCCGCGAACTTTAGAAGTGAAGTATTGGTATCCGGTTCGGTTGCGTGTATTCAGAATCACGCACCAAACAAAGTTTGTCGTAAATCCTCCGAGCAGAAGCACAACCAATACCGGAAGTCCTTGCCAGAGAACGGGTGTGCCGTGACGAAGTGTGATCGTTTTGATCGGATCGCCTGCAGCCAACCCGTACGCAAAACAGGCGCTCATCACTCCGGAAAACGTTGCCACCAATAAGCCTTTTTTTAAGTTGAATTCTTTGATGGATGCGCGCTTTTGCTCCTCGGACATCTCCGTTTCTTTTGACATTCCCGCCATGCCAGCGAACACGATTCCAAGGAGGCAAATTCCGACCCCCGCCAGGATGGTCAGGCCTGAGTTCGTTCCGAGGACTTCTGTCGCGAACTGCCCGCGGAAAATGGGAGGCATCAGCGTGCCGAACGCGGCCGTGTAGCCGAGCGCCACGGCCATACCGAGGGACATGCCGAGGTAACGCATGGTTAGCCCGAATGTGAGTCCGCCAAGCCCCCAAAGCACGCCGAAGGTGTAAGTCCAAAACAGGCTTTGCTTCGGAGCCACCTCGAGAACATGGATAAGATCGCTGGTCATCCACAATGCCAAGATCCACGGCACGATGATCCAACTGAAAAATCCGCCGACGAGCCAGTAGGTTTCCCAGGCCCAAATCCTCACGCGGCGGAACGGAACGTAGAAGCTGCCGGAAGCCAGTCCACCCAACCAGTGAAAGAAAACGCCGAGCAGAGGGTTAGGTCCCAAGGAGAATCCTTTCCACAACGAAATCGAGCCACAACCGAACGGTCGATCGCGTGGCCGAGAAACGGGCAACCGGGCACGAGGAGCGACTCTAGTTTTGCCGAGCCAAACGGTCAATACAAAACCTGAGTTTCTATCGGAACGATTAAGCTGTTGCGGTGGTTGCGCGGTTGCAGTATGGTTTCGAGGTTTCGTTGTCCCTACTTCCGCATTCAAGTAGCCTGCGGTCTTCTTCGTTATTGCCAGGGACTCCTGATGAAGATCCAAGAAAAATTGCACTATCTGGAAGATCGGTGGGATGAGCGCATCGCAAACGCGCTGGATGAAGCGGAGCTCCTTCGTTACCGTTCCAACCTTCTGGGCTCCGACCTTTGCATCACTAACTTCGGCGGAGGAAATACCAGCTCAAAGATTATCGATACGGATCCGCTCGACGGTTCGCCAAAAAACGTCCTGTGGATCAAGGGGAGCGGCGGCGACATTGGCAGCATTCAGCGAAAGGGATTTGCCAGGCTTTATTTGGACAAGCTGCACGCTCTTGCCGGGCGCTACCGCGGCGTTGAAACCGAAGATGAGATGGTTGAACTGTATCCCCTATGCGCTTTCGGAAATGACACTGTCGCTGCCTCGATTGATACTCCACTGCATGCTTTTCTCCCTTTTAAACACGTCGACCACCTGCATCCCGATTGGGCAATTGCCCTGGCTGCTGCGGCGAATGGGCGTGAAAAAATGGAAGAATTCAACCGCGCCTATGCTCACAAGTTGGTCTGGCTGCCCTGGCAGAGGCCCGGCTTTGAGCTAGGGATGATGCTGCGTGACGCTGTAAGTCAAACGGCGGACTGCGATGGAATCGTTCTCGGTGGCCACGGCCTTTTCACGTGGGGAAACACGCAGCGTGAGTGTTACGTGAACACCATCACGATCATCGACCAGCTCGGACAATTTGTATCGGACCATTTGAAACGGCGTGGAGCGAGTCTGTTCGGCGGAGGGCGCACAGCCACTCTCGAGAATCATCGCTCACTTGCTCAAGAAATATTTCCGTTTGTCCGCGGACGTGTTTCAGCCAACCAGCGTCTGATCGGGTCCTTCAGCGACCGACCTGAAGTTCTTCGATTTGTGAACTCGGCAGATGCTCAGCAACTTGCACATCTCGGAACAAGCTGCCCCGATCATTTCATTCGCACGAAGATCCGCCCACTGTTCGTGCGCTGGGAAACTCAATCGAACTTATCGGGGTTGCGTGAGGCGATTGACGGCGCTCTCAAAAAATATCGTGAAGAATATTCCGCCTACTATGCGTCTTTTGCGCAGCCAGATTCTCCGAAGATACGCGATACCAACCCTACCGTTGTGCTGATACCCGGCATTGGCATGTTCAGCTTCGGGAAGAACAAGACCGAATCTCGCGTCACCGGTGAATTTTATACGAACGCCATTCATGTGATGGAAGGCGCGACTGCACTGCGTTCGGAGGCAAAGCCGGCAGTTCTGCCGCAGGCCGGTCCAGCCGCGAAGACCGAGGCGTTCAGCGTTCATTCCAACTATGTGGCGCTGCCGCTGTCCGAGGCATTTCGAATCGAGTACTGGAAGCTTGAGGAAGCAAAAATCCGCCGGCAACCTCCAGAAAAGGAACTAAGCCGCCAGATTTGTCTGATTGTGGGCGGCGGGAACGGCGTTGGGCGAGAGACAGCGCTTCTTGCGGCAAATCGGGGAGCGCACGTCGTAGTGGCCGACAAAGACCTTGAAGCTGCCAAGGGCGTTGCTTTGGATATCCAAGAAATTGTGGGCAAGGAGAGCGCCATCGCGGTGGCTATAGACATTCGTGACCGGGCGTCCATTCGACAGACGCTTCTTGAGACTGTTGCGACCTATGGGGGGCTGGACATCATCGTCAACACCGCTGCGATTTTCCCTTCCTCGCCGGATGGCCAAATCAATGATGCACAGTGGGGCGTAACCTTGGATATCAACGTTACGGCCAATCATCGTCTCCTCGAAGAAGCCTCAAAAATCTTCCGCGAACAAGATTTAACGGCCAGCGCAGTTCTGGTCAGTTCGGCAAATGCTGTGGTTCCGAAACGCGGCAGCGAGGCTTACGACGTAAGCAAGGCGGCTGTCAGCCATTTGGTTCGTGAATTCGCGATATCACTCGCCCCGAAAGTTCGCGTGAATGGAATCAGCCCGGCAACCGTCGTCAAAGGTTCCACGATGTTTCCACGCGATCGAGTCATCGCTTCGCTCACCAAGTATTCGATTCCTTTTGACAAAGGAGACTCCGATGAACAGCTTCGCGCTGTCCTCGCGGAGTTCTATGCGAACCGCACTTTGACTCATCAACCGATTGATCCGCAGGATTGCGCGGCAGCCATACTGTTTCTTGCTGGTCCACAGTCGCGTTGCACGACCGGCCATCTAATCCCCGTGGATGGGGGCTTAACGGAGGCTTTTCTCCGGTAAGCTTCGTTCTTCTTTGCTTCGTTTGAAATAGATCGAGGGTAAGAAAAGCCCATGGAGTTAGCGCCAAACCAGAAAGCTCTAGTCGCGATCGATTTGGGGGCGCAGAGCTGCCGTGTATCGCTTTTACGTTGGAATCGAAACGAACCCGAGATCGACGTAGTTCATCGCTTTTCGAACGCGCCCATTTCGACACCTGATGGTTTGTGCTGGGATATCAACGCAATATTCGACGGGATCGCGGCCGGATTGCGTTCTTGCGCAGCTATTGCGCCCGAGGGTATTGCGTCGGTTGCCGTCGACGGTTGGGCTGTCGATTACGTGCGGTTGAACAGCAAGGGCGATCCAGTATCCCTTCCCTTTTGCTATAGAGACGCCAGAACTGAGCAGGCGGAAACCGAAGTGCACTCTATCTTGTCACCGTCTCGGTTGTATTCCATGACCGGAATTCAAATCCTTCGATTGAATACGTTATATCAGTTGTATGCCGACAAACTCGCCGGCTTCGATCCTCACTTACCTTGGGTGAATCTTCCCGAGTTCATTGCCTATCGCCTGTCAGGCAAGCGTGTGAGCGAATACACCAATGCGACTCACACGGGGCTCGTCGCATTGGGAACTCATTCTTGGTGCCAAGAGATATTCCGCGAACTGGGCCTGGATGTGTCGGCGGCACCTGAAATCATACCCAGCGGGTCGGTGCTTGGGTCCATATCGGCTGAGTTCTCGCAGCTACCGGCGTTCCGTGAAACGCTAGTCATCGTCCCCGCCTGCCACGATACCGCCTCGGCCATCGCTGCGATTCCTGCAGCCGGCGACGACTGGGCTTTTATTAGTTCAGGAACATGGTCTCTGGTGGGGACGGTTCTCGACGCTCCTTGCATTAGCCACGGCGCGCAATCGTTGAACTTCACGAATCTCGGCGGTGTGGGCGGAAGAATCTGTTTTTTGAAAAATGTAAACGGTATGTGGTTGCTCCGCCAATGCATGGAGGAGTGGGAACAGCACGGCATCCGGCTGTCATTTCAAGAGATGCTCTCGTGCTGCGCCTCTCTACCAGCGCCTCAAGCATTGATCGACATTGATGATCCACAATTGATGCTTCCAGGGCATACGATCCAGAAAATCAACGCACAACTCGAACGTCTCGGGCAGCCGGAGATCACCCTGGACGATGCCTCGGTCCCGTCTCTCGCCAATACCATCTTTCACAGTATGGCCGCCCGTTACACCGAGGTGCTTGCCTGGATTTCCAAGATCACCGGCAAGAAACTCCGGCGACTGTTCATCGTGGGCGGGGGAAGTCAGAACTCCCTGCTCAATCAGTTGACGGCTAAGAGCACCGGGCTCGAGCTTGTTCTTGGTTCTGCGGAAAGCACCACCATTGGTAATTTCGCTGTTCAGATGGCAGCTCTGGAGCGCAATCCGATCGAGTCCACCGGTGTGACCGTGGATTCAGTCGCGAAATGGGCGGAACGAATGTCTGCGAATTCGCTGGCGCTGTCCAGCGAACGCGAAACCAACTAGTGTCGAACGCGGAACAACATTGTTCCATTCGAATGGAGATCTCGCGATGAACGACAAAGCGGTCGAAGTTGTATGGAAGGCGCTCGACAATTTCCATATTGAACTGCCTTCCTGGGGATTTGCCAACACCGGCACCCGCTTCGGAAAATTCATCCAGGCTGGAGCCGCGACGACCATCGAGGAAAAGTTCAGCGATGCGGCGCAGGTGCATGCTGCTACGGGAACTTGCCCGACTTTGGCCCTTCATGTTCAGTGGGATTTGCCGAACGGACTGGAGGATGTTCCTGAGATCCAAGAACTGGTAAAGCGCTTCGCAATTCGTCCCGGCTCGATTAATCCTAATATCTTTCAAAATCAGGGATACAAGTACGGCTCGGTTGGCAATCCGGATCCTGCCATTCGACAAATGGCGATTCGGCATATCCTGGACTGCGTGGCTATCTCGGACGCCCTGGGTTCGCGAGACGTCTCGCCGTGGTTTGCGGACGGTTCCAACTATCCTGGCACCCAAAATATTCGAAAACGAATCGGTTTCTTTGAAGAAGGGCTCCGGGAAATCCACGCTGCTTTGAAGCCAGGTCAACGGTTGCTGCTGGAATACAAGCCTTTCGAGCCTGCCTTCTATCACACGGACATTGCCGATTGGGGGATGGCTTTTCTCCTTGCTAAGGGTGCTGGCCCCCAGGCCCTGGTGCTTGTCGATACCGGACACCACTACCAGGCGCAAAACATAGAGCAAATCGTTGCATGGCTGCTTCATCACAAAATGATCGGAGGGTTTCATTTCAATGACCGGCGTTACGCAGACGACGATCTGACCCTCGGTTCGATTGACCCCTACCAGATTTTCCGGATCTTTCACGAAATCAGGATGTTCGAATGGGAGACCCAGGCAACGGCCGACATCGCCTACATGGTTGATCAAAGCCATAACCTAAAAGGAAAAATCGAGGCAATGATCCAAACGGTATGTACCGCTCAGGAGCTCTACGCGCGCGCGGCTCTCGTGGACCATGGCCGCCTTTCGAAGCTCCAACAGGAGTGCTCGCTTATCGACGCTGAGGAAACTTTGCGCGGAGCATTCTGGTTGGACGTCCGGCCCGCCATTCGTGAATGGCGGAAAGCCCGTGGATTGCCCGAGGAACCATTGGAGGTGTTCCGCGCGAGTGGATACCTGGAACGAATCACCCGGGAACGAGGCGAAAAGAATCGTGGCGCATCGGCTAGCTACGCCTAACAGGCTATTGAAAAGAGGCGGAGCACACTTAAGGCCGCCAACAAACTTGGAATCGCTGGAAGCGGCCGCGATTACCTGTCGGCGACGGTTAAGGTTGTGTCGATCAGGTCAACGGAATTCCCTCCTACCATGATCTTGAAAGTCCCCGGCTCAACGACACGGTGCATGTCTCGATTCAAGAATGATAGCTCATCGAAGCCAAGAGCGAACTCCACGGTCTTTGTCTGTCCTGGCTCAAGCGAGATTCTGCGGAACCCCCGCAGCTCTTTGACAGGGCGCGTGACCGAACTGATCTCATCGCGGATGTAGAGTTGAACGACTTCGTCTCCGCGAACCTTGCTCGTGTTTGTCACCATTACGCTGACGTGTGCCATACCCTCGGGACCGATCGTATCGGGCGTCACGTGGAGATTGTCGTACTTGAACGTGGAGTAGCTCAAACCCCAGCCGAAGGGATAAAGCGGTTGCGTGGTGCTGCCAAGATACTCTCGCTTCGCTGAGGGCTTCTGATAGTAGTAATCGGGAAGCTGGCCCACCGAGCGCGGGACCGTGATCGGCAATTTGCCACCCGGATTGTAGTCACCAAACAAAACTTCTGCCGCTGCCGTGCCTCCCTCCTGACCGAGATACCAGCCATCGAGAATCGCCGGCACACTTTCGGCCAGATAAGTGACCGCGTTGGGCCGGCCGTGCAGAAGAACAACAACTACGGGCTTGTGAGTGGCCAGCATTGCCTTAGCGAGGTCGTCTTGATTGCCGAGCAACGTGAGATCATCGCGGTCGCCTTTGTGCTCCGGTGCCCACGCTTCGCGGGACGTCTGCTCGTTGTCACCTAGAACTAAAATAATGACGTCGGCTTTCTGCGCGGTCTTGACGGCTTCCGCGATGCGCTTGGCATTCTGCTCCGGATCGCCGAGTATAACTTTGTCCGCATTCCAATCCGGGGGTGTTTCGGTGATTTTTGTCCCTTCCGCATATAGAACTTCCGCTCCCGGCCCAATGCGGTTCTTAATTCCTTGCAAAATGCTCACGCCGCGGCCTGGCTTGTCGCTGTAACCGCCGAGATGGACGTCTGCTGCGTTCGGTCCGATGACGGCGATGCGCTTGTACTTGGAACTGTCCAGGGGCAGCAGGTGGTCCTGGTTTTTCAGGAGGATGATGGTTTCCCGCGCAGCTTGGAGCGCCAGCTTTTGATGCTCCGTGTTATTGGTGATTCTTTCGGCATGGTCGGGATCAACAAACGGATCGTCGAAAAGTCCCGCCAGAAATTTTTCGCGAAGAAGGTATGACGCGGCACGGTTGATCCTGGCTTCCGCGACTCTGCCTTCCTTCACTTGTTCGATCAGGCTGGGATAGGCATCCGGAAAGGGCAGCTCGATATCGACGCCGGATTCTAGCGCGAGTTTGGCGGCAGCTTCCTTGGTGCCGACGATGTGATGAATCCGGATGAGCTCGGTGACTCCGAAATAGTCCGACACCAGAACACCATTGAAGCCCCACTCGTGGCGAAGAATGTCGATCAACAGATGTTTGTTGCTGTGAGAAGGAATGCCATCGATTTCGTTGTAAGAGGGCATGACGCTCTGGACGTGGCCTTCCTTTACGGCAGCCTCAAATGGTTTCAACCAGTATTCGCGGATGACTCTCTCAGAGTAGTTGCCTGGCGCTACGTTGGTGCCGCCTTCGGGCTGGCCATGGACAGCGAAATGTTTGGCGGTCGCGAGGACGTGAGCTTTGTCGATGAACGGTCCGACTCCCTGAAAGCCGTTGATTGCTGCAACACCGATGCGGGAAACAAGATAAGGGTCCTCGCCGTACGTTTCTTCGGTGCGGCCCCAGCGCGGGTCTCGAGCAAGATCGAGAACAGGTGCTAAACATTCTTGCGCACCACGAGCGCGAGCTTCCGCAGCAGTCGCTGTGAAAACTTCGCGCACCAGGTCCGGGTCCCAAGTGGAAGCTATCCCGATCGCCGCGGGATACGAAGTGCTTTTCTGCGCGACGTGACCGTGGAGACATTCGTCGTGAAAAAGAACAGGAATGCCGAGACGCGTATTTTCCTTTATCCACTTCTGCATGGTATTGGTGAATTCCGCCATCTCGCGCGGGCCGCGGCCTTCACTGGGACGCGACATTTCTCCAATGCCATCCTTCAGTAGGAGTGCGGCGTGGTCCGGAAGAAACGCCCCTTCGTCATCCACAAAACGCGATTCAGGAGTCTTCATGAACTGCTGGTTCTCCCAAACGCCTTGGAGCTGCGCGACCTTCTCCTCCAGCGTCATGCGTGAAAGGAGATCTGCGAGGCGTTGCTCAACGGGCAGTTTCGGATTGCGATATGCGGGAACTTCCTGCGCCTGGCTGCTGAGGAACATGGGGCTGCAAACCGCGAGGGCCCCACAAGCAAGCCGGATGGAAAAAAAACGCTTCATGAAAACCTCCGAGAAAAAGTACAGATACTTGCAATCTGAAAAACGGGTGGTACTATAGCACGACCGTTAACGTACACGGCCCGTTTTTCACAGCTCTTTGCATTCTCTCTTAGCATGTTGCGGCGCGACCCGTGCGGTTATCGAATCAACTTGCCCGTGCGGCGCTGCGCCTTGAACGAAAAACATTGCGTAGCGGAAAAGCCAAGCATAAATCAGGTGTCCATTTTCGATTAAGAGCGTGCCGCGCATCGGGATCGTTCCGAGGTTTGAGTCATTCTTGGGACGCGATATGCGCGCAATGCGGGGACCAAGAGGAAAATTCGAATGACCAAGAATCACGGCCTCTATGAACCTAAGAAAGAACATAAGTTTTCTTTTGGTCTATGGACAGTCGGAAACCGCGGCCGCGATCCTTTTGGAGATTTTGTGCGGGACGCGCTCCCTCCAGACGATATCGTTGCTCTGCTGGCTGAGGTGGGCGCTTGGGGCGTGAATCTGCACGACAATGATCTCGTGCCCATTGACGCGACGCCCCAGGAGCGCGACCGAATCGTCGCGAATTTCAAAAAAGCTTGCGAGCGCCATCACATCGTGGTTCCCATGGCGACAGTGAATGCCTTTTTTGATCCCGTTTTCAGAGACGGCGCCTACACCTCAAATGATCCTGCCGTCCGCGCCTATGCGCTGCAGAAAGTCCTGCGCGCGATGGACCTCGGCGCGGAGCTTGGTGCAAGGATCTTCGTTGTATGGAGCGGTCGCGATGGGGTGGAAACGGACTCCTGCCGTGATCCGCTGGAAGCCATCAAGCGCTACCGGGAAGCGCTCAATTATATGGCTCGCTATTCCGCGGATAGGGGATACGGATACAAATTCGCGCTTGAGGCAAAGCCAAATGAACCGCGCGCAAATATTTATTTTCCGACGACCGGTCACTATCTGGCTTTCATCAATACGCTCGAGGAACACGAAAAATTTGGAGTCAATCCAGAAGTGGCCCACGAGCACATGTCTGGTCTGAATTGCACGCACGCGCTGGCTCTGGCGTGGGATGCAGGCAAACTCTTTCACGTGGATCTAAATGACCAGATGGCAGGTTGCTACGATCAGGATTTTCGCTTCGGCTCCTACAATCTAAAATCGGCCTTTTTCATTGTGAAGTTTCTGGAGGACGTAGGATATGCGGGGCCGCGGCATTTCGATGCGCACGCCTACCGCACCGAAGACTTCGAAGGCGTGAAAGACTTCGCGCGCGGTTGCATGAGGACGTATCTCATCCTCAAGGAAAAAGCCAAGCTCTGGCAGCAAAACAGAGAAATTCAGCAAATTCTCAGGGAGATCGAAACTCCCTCGGCAGATGCTCCGGAGATCAAGAGTTTCTCCAAAGCGCACGCAACGAAGTTGCTCCAACACACTTTTGATCGCTGTGTGCTTGCAAAAAAACGTCTTCCTTACGAACGGCTGGATCAGCTCACCGTGGATTTGTTGCTTGGAGTTCAGTAGGCGCTAGATTTCTCCAATCCTATGTGTCGCTTACGGTCCATAGCGGTTTGCGGCGTGCTCCTGCTTCTAGCTCTTGGACCGAAATGCGCCCGCGCCGAGACGGGGGCTGACGCGTGGCTGCGCTATGCCCCGCTGGGGGAGCAGGCAGCCCAAAAGTACTCACACTTGCCCGCGACTGTGGTTGTCCTTGGCAATTCCCCCGTGCTCGAATCCGCGAAGGCCGAGTTGATCCGCGGCATTCGAGGAATGTTCGGGAAGACGCTGCGCGACGATAAGACCTTGCCGAGAGACCACGCCATCGTCCTCGGCACACTCTCCGCATTGCAGTCGGCGACACCAGGGATTTCCGCCAGCGCTGGCCTGCCTGAAGACGGCTTCCTGCTGGTGACCGAACGAGTGCATGGATTCGATTGCCTCATCGTTACCGCAACGAACGACCGAGGCGTTCTCTACGGCGTGTTCGCGTTGCTCAGCAAAATCGCACGAAACGAAAATGTATCCGCGCTGCACGAAACGCAGCAGCCCTACGCGCCCATACGCTGGACGGATGAGTGGGACAACCTCGACGGCAGTATTGAGCGCGGCTACGCGGGGCCGTCCATCTTTTTCGAGAACGGCAGCGTCCGTGCGGATTTGACTCGCGTCGGCGAGTACGCTCGCTTGCTCTCTTCGATAGGAATCAACGGATGCTCGATCAGCAATGTGAACGCCAATCCGAGGGTTCTAGAAGACAACTTTTTGCCTCAGCTCGCTCGCGTTGCCGAAGCCTTCCGGCCCTGGGGTGTCCAGCTAGCAATCTCCGTCGACGTCAGCAGTCCAAAAGTAATCGGAGGCCTCGACACGTTTGATCCCGCGGATCCGCGCGTGGCCGAATGGTGGAGAAAGAAAGTCGAGGAAATTTACCGGCTGATTCCGGATTTTGCTGGCGTTGTCGTCAAGGCGGATTCGGAGGGCCGCCTCGGTCCAGCGACGTATGGCCGCACGCCTGCCGATGCCGCCAATGTGATAGCGCGCGCCCTTGCGCCGCATCGCGGAGTCGTTTTTTATCGGGCATTTGTCTATAACCATCACCTCGATTGGCGCGATCCTAAAAACGATCGCGCGCGCGCCGCCTACGACATTTTTCATCCGCTCGACGGCAAGTTTGACGACAATGTGATCATCCAGATCAAACACGGACCTATTGATTTTCAAGTGCGCGAGCCGGCGTCACCGCTCTTCACCGGCCTCGAGAAAACAAATGAAGCCATCGAGCTGCAAGTCACGCAGGAATACACGGGCCAGCAGCGGCATCTGTGTTTTCTTCCTCCTATGTGGAAAGAAACGCTCGATTTCGATATGCACGCGGGCGAGAATTCCTCACCGGTGAAGGATATTGTGGCAGGCAAGACTTTTCATCGTCCTACGGGCGGATTCGTTGGCGTTGTAAATGTCGGCATAGACGCCAACTGGCTGGGCCACCCGCTGGCCATGGCGAATCTTTACGGATATGGCAGGTTGGCTTGGAATCCCGATCTCGAATCTAAAACCATCGCGGAAGAATGGACTCGCCTCACTTTTGGAAACGACGCCGCCGTAGTACGCACGATCAAATCCATGCTTGCCTCTTCCTGGACCGTCTATGAAAGCTACACGGGTCCACTTGGCGCGGGCACGCTCACCGATATCCTGGGCAGCCATTTCGGACCGGGAGTCGAGTCCTCCGAACGAAACGGCTGGGGACAATGGCATCGCGCTGACCACGATGGGATCGGCATGGATCGCACCGCCTCGACAGGTACAGGCTACGTCGATCAATATCGCGCTCCTGTCGCGAAGATGTACGAATCGTTGAGTACGACGCCAAAGGATTTGCTGCTGTTTTTTCATCACCTCCCGTACACCTACGTTCTGCACTCAGGGAAGACAGTTATCCAGCACATTTATGATTCGCATTACGACGGCGCGGAAGCCGCGGCAAACCTGGTTCAGCGATGGAAAACGTTGAAAGGCCGGGTGGATCAGGAGCGTTATGCGGAAGTGTTGAAGCGTCTCGAATATCAGGCTGGGCATGCCATAGTTTGGCGGGACGCCATATGTAATTGGTTTTTCCAAATTTCCGGAGTACCCGACCGGCTCGGCCGCGTAGGTCATTATCCCGATCGCGTTGAGGCCGAAGCGATGCAGTTGCTAGGCTACCTGCCGTTCGATGTTGTTCCACGTGAAACTGCTTCGGGTGGCAAGGCGGTTGAGTGCGCCCCTCCGGCGCAGAAGTGTTCTGCGGCCTTTCAATTCAATGGGGCTGCCGGCCGGTACGAAATGGATATAGAGTACTTTGATCAGAACAACGGCAAATCGAAGTTTCGCGTGTTAGTTGGCGATCAGTTTATCGATGAATGGATCGCCGACGATCATTTGCCGGCGACGAAGCCGGGCGGAGACTCATCCACACGACGACGCATCGCGGGACTGGCGCTTCGCCCCGGCGACCACATCCGCATCGAAGGCGTTCCCGATGGCGAGGAGCACGCGGCCTTGGATTATGTCGAGATTCACCCCTCGCCCAACTAAAACGGCACGGACGGAACAACCCTGCCTAAGCGTTCGGCGTCCGGAGTCTAACGTTGCGGACTTTGATGTCGTCGTAAACGATGATGGAAAGGACCACAAGGACCCACACGGGGAAGACGCCCATTCCTGGGATCGCTTCCGCAATCAAGCCCGGCAAAATCGCCCATCGGCGGCCCAGGATTAGAAACAGGAGCACTGCCGTTACCAGATCAATCAACCATTCCATGGGTGGGGCAAGCACAGTCCAGAAGGATAGAAAGTCGGAGACGGCCGCGACTAGGAAAGCGAAGGCCTGGCGTTTGCGTGAGGGACGCTGAACGGGAGTCAGCACCTCTGCATGAGTCAGAATGATTGGTTGATTGGGCGGCGTGGCCATGGCCCTGCTGGCGGTATTCAAACCCTTCCTGAATGATCCTGTCACGGGTGTGAGCGAACCGCAAGCCACGACCGCCGACGTAGGTTATCGGTTGCGCAACTCACAGAGATTCCGTCCCGTGGGTTTCTTTGGCAGTGGCTACTGAGTGCGCGATAGGAACGAATGCCGACAATGAGTTTCGGCTTGTTCTACACTGAAGTTGTTGGACAAATAGATGACGATCGACAGTACACGGCTCGCTAACGAACCAGCACTTCCAACTAGGCGAGGAAACTCACGGAGCTTGTACTCGTGGTTTCTGGGAGCCTTACTGGGCGCGATCCTTACGGTCATCTTGCTGGGAGCGCTGGTGTGGTTCTCAACCGGACTCGGGCTATTCCACTTGATAAGCGATTTGCGAGGAGGACGCACGCAAATTAATGTGGATCAGCCGACGGTCGTTCATCAAATTCAACAACTCCAGCGGCTTGAAACCGTGAACTATACGATGGATAAGATTATTTCGGGCGAGCACGCCAATGCCTACCTTCCGAAATTTCTGGCCGGCGACCGCCTCCTCCTTGTGGTGCACGGAGAAGTGGTTGCTGGGATAAATCTCGCAGGTCTGCAGCCCGGCGACGTCCTGATCCAAGGTCAGAAAGTGTCGATTCACCTGCCCGCCGCGGAAGTCTTCGGTACGCGCATCGATAATGCCAGGACGAGAGTCTATTCGCGTGACACAGGGCTATTCTCTTCCCCTGACCCTAATCTCGAAAGCGAAGTGCGCGAAGAAGCTGAGCGCCAACTGCGGCAGGCCGCGCTGCAAGACGGCATCCTCAAGATCGCAGCCGACAACGCGCGAAACACGATCTCGGGCATGTTAAAGGGCTTCGGGTTCCTCGAAGTGGATACCCGGTAGGTTCGTTGCTAGAACTTTGCCGACAACATCCGTTCTCGACGCGCCTAACGCCACCGGCCAATTACTCCAATTACTGATGAGCACGTGCAATCGGAAATTGACTCATTCCCAGACGAAATTCCTACGCGTGCAAGACGCTGCGGCTTTTCAGAACAGGCTCGCCTGATTTGGCTTCGCTGAACCGCATCTCTCGAAAGAGATGCAGGTTCGAGGACATCACGACTCCGGGACTGAGATGCACTGCCGGAGGGAAGTGAACTTGGTTCGTGAGGTTATCGGCGAGAACTCGCACCGCGATCTGCCCCTGCCGGTAGGGGTGCTGGTAAATCGAGGCGGTGATAATCCCCTTTTGAAAGTAAGGAGCCATTTCGGCGAAGAGGTCCGTTGTTATCAGTTTTACTTTTCCCTCAAACCCTTGCGCTCCCAGAGCGCGGCACACCGGAGGGCAGTTGACCGTGTTGACATAAATTCCGTCGAGTGCGGGAAAACGCCGCAGCAGATCAGACGTTTTTTGGAAGCTCTCGGCTTCATCCTCGTGTCCTTCAATCACACTGACGATTTCCCCCCCGGGGCAGTGCCGCAGGAACGCTTCGGAGAATCCGTCAGTTTTCTTCCGGTGATCTTCGGTCGTGAGCATCCCGGCAACTACGGCGACTTTGGAACCCTGTGGAACAAACTTGCCCATCAATTCGCCGGCCAGGCATCCGTTCAAGTACGGCTCAACACAAACGATGCTCGAGCGCCGGCTCTCGGGAGCGTCCGTCGAAACACAAACGACGCGGAGACCTTTTTCTTCCGCCGCGTCAATCAGGGGGGTGAGAGCCTTCGGGTTTCCCGCCGTGAGGATAATCCCATGTACGCCGCTTTCCACCAGTTCCTGGAACGCTTCTTTATCTCCTATTCCCAACGATTGAACGGGACGGTTCTCAAACTCGATTCCGAGCTGTTCCAGACGTCGCGCCTCGTCCAACACTCCGCCCCAAAGCTGATCATAGAAATAGTGGATTTCCTTGGGGATGCACACCCCTATACGCACGCCGGCTCTCGCAACGGAAAGAGCGCGAGCTGCAAGATTTGGCGAATAACCTATTTGCTGGGCGATTTGCAAAATCCGTTTGCGGGTGGCTTCCTTGATTCCCCCGCGACTATGCAAAGCGCGATCCACGGTCCCGATGGAAACGTTCGCCATTTCGGCGATTAAGTGAATCCCATGCTTCGCCTTACTCATCTATTGCACTCCGCGATTCCGTATGCCGTTTGCAAAGCATGTTGATGGCTGGTCCGAGACAGCCATGCGATATTAAACATTTGGGTTGCCGCCAAATGGCCAATTCGATTCAGCAGTCCCGAGCGTCCATCCTAAACTGTTACCCCTACAAAGCAAATTTAGGAGGTGAGTTGTCCGGCCCGCGTACGTTAACACGATTTAATGGCGGGAAAAAAGAAACAATCGGCTTCCACGATTTGTGTCCGAGAATTGCGCGCTTGCGCTGCTTGGTGGATTGCGGAGTACAATCACGCCCGGCCTCATGACGGATTCGAGGATCGCGTAAGGTTAGACGCGTCCCCGGCATTAGCAACTATCGATGAGAGCGCACTTATCAGGACCGAATTCCAAGTAGGGAGACCTCGAATGCGACCAGTCTCGCGGCGGAAATTCCTGCAAAAAACATCCGGAGCAGGGATCGCCCTAGGTGCGAACTTTGCCTTTGGCAGGAACTTGCTCGGTCAAACTCCGCCGAATTCGGGAAAGCCGGTCCGAATCTATGCGGACACTCGCCGGACGCTTGCCCCCATTCAGCGGGAACTCTTTGGTTCATTTCTCGAGCAGTTGGGCCGGGCCATCTACGAGGGAATTTACGATCCGCAGTCCAAACTTTCCGACGCCAATGGTTTTCGTAAAGATGTCCTCGATGAAATCCGCAAACTTGGAGTTCCCATCGTCCGGTATCCCGGCGGAAATTTTGTTTCCGGCTATGACTGGCTCGACGGCATCGGCCCGAAAGCCAATCGCCCAAAGGTCCTGGATAAAGCGTGGAATACTCTCAATTCTAATGAGTTTGGAACCGATGAGTTTGTCGCCTGGTGCCGCCTCGTTGGCACCGAACCTCTGCTGGCGGTGAATCTGGGAACGGGGACCCCGGAACAGGCGGCGGCCCTCGTCGAGTATTGCAATATCGAAAAAGGAACACGCTGGAGTGAACTCCGTCGTAAGAACGGAGTCGCCGACGCTTACAAGGTTCAACACTGGTGTCTCGGCAATGAAATGGATGGCCCCTGGCAGATCGGCCACATGACGGCAACCGAATATGGGCTGAAGGCCCAAGACGCCGCGCGTCAGATGCGCTACGTTGATCCCTCGCTAAAGCTCGTGGCGTGCGGCTCTAGCGGCCCGGGGATGCCTACCTATCTGGAATGGGACCGCGAAGTGCTCGAGCAATGCTACGACTATGTGGATGCAATTTCCTTGCATCGCTATTTCAACAATGCCGAGGAAACAGGCGGCGATAGCTCCAAGTTCTTGGCCATGAATCTGAGTATGGAGCGGCAAATCGACGAAGTGGCGGCGGTCTGCGACGTAGTTAGGGGACACAAACGTTCCGCGAAAAAGTTGTCGCTAAGCTTCGATGAATGGAATGTCTGGTACCGGGCCCGGACAGGCGCCGCGGTGAACGGTGGGAGGCAATCTGCCCCTCATCTCTTGGAGGAAATTTATAATCTTGAGGACGCGCTCCTGGTCGGCGGCTTGCTTAATACGCTGATTCGCAAGGCGGACCGCGTAAAACTCGCCTGCTTGGCGCAATTGGTTAATGTGATAGCTCCCATAATGACAAACGAAAACGGTCTGCTAAGGCAAACGACTTTCTATCCATACAACTGGGCTCTGGAATTTGCCCGCGGCGCGACGCTCGATCTCATGGTGGAATCGCCAGTTTATGACGCTTCCCGGCTGGGGGAAGTCGCCTACGTCGACGTAGCCGGAACGTTCCAGTTGGAAACTGGAAAGGTTACACTTTTTCTGCTGAACCGCGATTTGGTGAAGCCTCGCCACGTGGAAATCGTTTGGGAAGGCTCATCTCCGCGCGCTGGTGATACTTTTGTCCTCACTGGCAGTGACCTAAAGGCCTCAAACACTTTTGAAGCGCCTACGCGAGTAACTCCACAGAAAGGGGAAAAACCATCGAGCACAGGTGGACTCCCAAGCCTCGAGCTGCCGCCCCGTTCTTATACTGTTGTTCAATGGACCATCTAGTCCGCTCGCGTAACCGAATTTTTCCTCTCATACTTTCGTGGCATTGCTCGTCGCCCCTTGTTATCATCCCTGCAGGGAAGTGTCATATGCAGCGACGGTCCGCACTGGTTCTGTTCTTTCTCCTCCTCTTGGCCATACCTTCATGCTTTGGGCAAGGTCCGATGAAAAAGGTCCTTTCGGGATACATCCGCGAGGAAGGTTCTGGCCATGTCATAACTGCGGCTCGCATCGAGTTGCAGAATGCCATGGGCACCCCGATCGCATCCGCCTATTCCGATGGTAATGGCGCGTATGAATTCGACGACATCGGCGGCGGCGATTGCTACGTTGTGGCCCAGCACGACGGCTACACGACTTTGCGCGAGTTCGTTCGGCCAGACGGCTCCGGGCACGTCTATAAAGACGTGTTCTTAAGGCCAGCAAGTCCCGACTCCAATCCCAAATCCGTAAATCCTGTTTCTGAGCACCAGCTGAGTATTCCTTCGAAAGCGCGAGAATTCTTCGACAAGGGTGTTCAACTTGTCGTTGAGAAGTCTGACTATCGAGGCGCCGTCGCTCAATTTGCGCGAGCCATCGCCAAGTACCCCTCTTATTACGAAGCGTACGCGGCGATGGGGCTGGCGCAAGATAAGATGGGCGATGCGATATCCGCTGAGGCAGCGTTTCGAAAGTCCCTCGCGTTGAGCGCGGGAAAGTACCCGCAGGCGATGATTGATCTTGCATCGATGTTCAACGTCCAGAAGCGTTTCTCTGAAGCCGAGCCTCTTCTCCGCAATGTGATTGCTCTCGATGCTTCCTCTTGGCGCGCCCAGTTCGAGCTAGCCGTCACGTTGGCGGGTCAGAAACGCTTTGGCGAAGCTGTAACCAGAGCGACTGCGGCGCGCGATTTGAAACCGGAAAACCCGCAGATCTACTTGTTGCTCTACAACCTCCACATCCGGACGGACGACTTCAAAAGTGCCTTGGGCGATACCGAGAGCTATCTCAAGCTGACACCCGATGGCGCCACCGCGGACCGCGTTCGCAGGATGCAGGAGCAGGTTCGAAAAGCGTTGCAAACCTCGGGAAACGATCCCGGTCCGTCATCCGTTACTACCCCTGCCACGCCACCGGTTGAGTCCCCCGTCCCTACGCCATCCTCAGAACCAATGGGAGTTTCCATATTTACTCCTGTTGATGCGCCTGCCGCTGGACCTGCGGCTGCACCTTCTACTTCGCCTCTGGCCCCCAGCCCGGCCCTCCCCGTCTCAACTATTCTTGCTCCGGCGGACACGCCAACTACTCAACCGGCTGCTCCACCTCTTTCCGCAACTGTCGCCGCGTCCCAGGGAGCTCCCGAACCGAGCCCTGCTGCTTCTCTCGAACGAAACTCCCTCATACCTCCTCGTGTGGATGAATTCGTGCCTGAGGTTGCCGTGGATGTGCCGTGCTCTCTGTCTTCTGTGTTGCAAGGCGCTGGTCAGCGTGCGGAGCAGCTTCTAAACACCCTGCAAAAGTTTGACGCCTCGGAGCGTGTTGAACATTACAAGTTGAACGCGGCGGGAGTCCCGGGCCCCGCCGATGTCCGCTCTTTTAACTACGTTGTCTTGGTTTCCCAGGATTCCCAGGGTGGATTTAATTTGCAGGAATACCGCAACGGCGCCGTCGTCAGCCCCCAGCAATTTCCGTCGGGAATCGTCACCGCAAACCTCGCGGTTCATGGACTGATCTTTCATCCCAGACTCGCGCCGGATTTCAGTTTCACCTGCGAGGGACTTGGGGAGTGGAAAGGAACCCCAACTTGGCTGGTCCACTTTGAGGAGAGGCAGCACCAGCTTAACCCTTTTCGTTCTTATGACGTCGATGGGATTCGTCATCCAGTCCTGCTCACCGGCCGCGCATGGATCGCTGAAAAAACTTATCAGGTGGTCCGGCTCGAATCCGACCTGCTTAAGCCCGTCGAGAAGATTCACCTGACGCGCGAACATATTTCCATTGAATTTGCTTCTGTGAAATTCCGCTCGCGCAATCAACAACTTTGGCTTCCGCAAACCGCGGATCTATTCGTTGAGTTGAATGGCCGCCGCTTCTACCGTCGCCACACTTTCAGCAACTTCAGGATTTTTTCGACCGACATCCTCCAGGAAGTCCACGCCCCTAAGGAGTCCTACTGTTTTACGAATACAACCGACTTGCTGATCTCCGGAGTCCTGAACGCTACTCCGGTCTCGGGAAAAGCTCTCAAACCCGCATCCATCACGCTGACCATCCCCGCGAAAAGCACCGTTTGCAAGAGCGTTGGGACAGGTAAAGATGTAAACATTCCGATCGACTCTCTTGCATCCACTACCTTTACCCACGACGGTCCCGAAGGATCTGTGGAAGCGGATGCGTATATGCTGAATGGCGGTGCGGTGGAACTCATACCGAATAGCAGCTTTCCGGTCACTCAGAACCCCTAAACGTTTCTTGCAACGTGTACGCGGAATCTAAACCGTCCGGTAATCGCATCCCTAGTGGATTTTCTCAGCTGTATCCTTTCCTTCGTAGATCGACAGAATGCGATCTATCCCAGGTGACGCGATTTTTTGTTTTGCTCCACTCGGCCAATCAATTTCAATTGAGTCTACCGAACCGACTTTTCCCAGCCCAAAGTGGATGCGTTGATCGGAACTCGATGCATACGATCCTCCGCTAAATACATCCCCACGCTGCCGAACGCCGCCCATCGTCAGAAATACTTTTGCTCCATTGGCATCGCGCGGGCTCTTGGGTCCGCCAACGAGTCTTAGCTCAAGCCAATGGTTGCCCGTCTTGAGAACGTTTCGAAGCAACGTGGGTCTTGAGTCGATGTTGTTGATCACCACGTCGATCGAGCCATCATTGAAGATATCCCCGAACGCCGCGCCACGGGCCGTGATAACGTCCGCCAGGCCGCTACCCGTGGCCGGGGGCACTTCTTCGAATTTCTTCCCATCAAGATTCCGGAATAGCTGCGGGCGCTCCGCCCAGGTTGTGCCCCAATCTTGTTTGTCCACCTCCGGATACACGTGTCCGTTGGCAACGAATAGGTCAAGCCAGCCGTCATTATCAAAATCGAGGAATCCCGTTCCCCAGGCCAGAAAGGGAATCGTCGGGCCCGCCAGGCCCGCTTGGTAGGTCACATCCGAAAAACTTCCATGACCGTCATTCCGATAGAGTGTTTTGTAGTCGTCGGAAAACGTCGTGGTGAAAAGATCAATTCTCCCCTTCCGTTGGTAATCGCCGATCGCGATCCCCATGGACGCCTGCTCGCGTCCGTCTTCACTCAACGCGAATCCCGACGCGTAACTTACATCCTCAAATGTGCCGTTGTGCCGGTTGCGATAGAGATAGTTGGGTGTGGAATCATTCGCCACCACCAAATCCACCCATCCGTCGTCATCCACGTCGACAAAAGCGGAGGCCAGACCGTAATAACCGCTGGGATCAGAAACGCCTGCCTTCACACTTACATCCGTGAATGTGCCATCTCCGTTGTTATGAAATAAGTGATCGCCCTCTCCCGGCAAACCTCGCGGCCCGCACATCACCGCAATCCCCCGGAACTGACAGAAATTTGGCGGAATACGCCCTCGTCCCGCAATCGGCGGATTGTCGATATCAAATTTCACGTAGCCGGGGACAAACAGGTCTAGCAAGCCGTCGTGGTCATAATCGCCCCACGTAGGCCCTGCCGACCAACCTCCAAGCGCCACGCCGGCTTTCTCGGCGACATCTGTGAATGTGCCGTCATGATTGTTGTGGTAAAGACGGTTCTTCCCGAAGTTCGCGACGTATATATCCGGCCACCCGTCGTTGTCATAATCGCCGACCGCGACTCCGACTCCCCATCGCTCATTCGCGACGCCAGCTTTCTCTGTGACATCCGTAAAAGTCCCGTCATGATTGTTGTGGAAGAGCATGGCTCGCGGTGGTGCTTCCTTCCCCTTCAACGCCGCGATGGTGGAACCATTCAGAAGATAGATGTCGAGCCAGCCGTCGTTGTCATAGTCTAGTAGCGCCACGCCCGAGCCGATGGTTTCAAGGATTGTCTGCTTCTCAGGAGTTCCCGAACGATGAAGGAATTTTTCAAGCCCCGCTTCTTTCGTGATATCGCTGAATACCACTGTCGCGCCGTCCACAAACCCGCCGGCTGTAATCGGCCGGGAGAGAGCGTCCTTTACTGCTGGATGCGCACTTCCCGTCGCAACTCCCATTCCTGAAGGCGTTTGTTTTGTCTGTTGATTTGCGGGCTGTTGACCAGTTGAACCGAACATCAGGAAAGTGACGGATAGAGCAATTGAAATAGAACTCGCTGTGACAACCAATTTCGAATGGCGGGATCTCCTCGGACCTGGACTTCGAGAGGTCATCAATAAATCCTATCTCTACTCCAAACTTGGAGTCAGCTGCACACCTTTATACGATGCGCATCCCAAAGCATGCACGCCTGCTTATACAGCTTCTGCTTGGCTGCTAACTGTACCAAAACCCGCTTCGTGGTTCCTCGGCCCGCGGTCCCCCTGTTCGTTACAAGGCCAAGCATCAGGCGCGCCGCTCGTACAAATTAAAAAAAGTGCTTGACAACACTGTGGCTCCAGTGGAAAGCTCCGTTTACGTTAACGGCGTTTCCAATCGCCGTGGGGTGTGGAGGCACAACTATGAGTGGTTCTTTGCGATTTGTTAAGAATATCGTTTTTGTATCCTCTCCGTTTCGGCTGCGTTTTCTATTTGTTCTTTTGATGGCCCTGATTGGTTTTTCTGCTTCCACGTTCGCGCAACAAGCGACGATCGTTGGGACAGTTACCGATCCTTCGGGTGCAGTCGTCCCGAATGTGGCTGTCGTTATCACGAATACCGATACGGGCTCGAGTCGCACGATTCCGACCAACGATGCCGGCCAGTACGTCGCGCCGGATCTTCAGATCGGCCATTACAGCGTCAAAGCAACAGCTTCTGGATTTAAAGCCGCGGAGCAAAAAAACATCGTGCTGAACGTGGGCGACCGCATCCGCGTCGACTTCCAGATGACGATGGGCGCCGCGCAGGAAACCGTTACGGTCGAAGCCAATGCCGTCCAGGTTCAAACCGATTCCGGAGAGCGTAGCAACCTCATCACTGACCAGCAGATGAGCCAGATCGCCGTCAACGGCCGCAGCATTTATCAATTGGCAGCCCTCACTCCGGGGGCCGTTAGTCAAATTACGGGTTTCGTCAATACCCCCGTCGGCGGCAATGCCAACGTCGAATTCAACGGCATGCGCCAGAACCACAACATCTATTTGCTCGACGGCGGCGAAGATGATGACCGCGGCGGCGCTGGCGGCATGAGCATCGCGCCATCAACAGATGCGATCGCTGAGTTCCGCGCCCTCACCTCGAACTACAGTGCGGACTACGGTCTGTCTTCTGGCGGCACAATGACCATGGTTCTCAAATCCGGAAGTAGCACGTTGCATGCCTCAGCCTGGGAATTCAATCGCAACGACTATTTTGATGCGCGCAACTTCTTCGTACCGAAACAGGAGCTGCGCCTCAATGTTTTTGGCTTTAACGTCGGCGGCCCGGTTACTTTTGGCCACCTCTACAATCCGGATAAGAAGAAAACCTTCTTCTTCTACAACATGGAATGGCGCAGATTGATTCAGGGTGGCGCGACCAACCAAGCCGTGCCCGGTCCGGCCGTCCTTCCGACCGCTTCAGGTGCCGACCTTAGCTCTCTTGGAACCATCTATGTTCCGACTACGGCGCAGGTAGCCCCATCCGTTTTGTTTGCAAATTGTGGTGGGACTGCTCCTGCTGGAATTGTGCAGGGCCAGCCGTTCCCGGGTAGCAAGATCCCCACCTGCATGGTCAATCCGAACGCCGCCGCATTACTTAACGCGCATATCTTCCCGGCCGCGAACGGTACCGACGTAACCGGCAAGATTCCTCAGTTCAAGGGCGGCGCCAATTCTGCGACGCCCCTAAAGGAAGAAATCGTCCGCATCGATCACAATTTCTCCGACAAATTCTCTGTATTCGGCCACTATATCGCCGAACAAGTCAGCCAGGGTTTCTCCATCAGCCAGTGGAGCGGCGACAACGTTCCTACGGTCGGCGACACGTTTGGCAATCCTTCGCGTAGTGGCGTTATTCACACGACCTATACGATCCGGCCGACGCTCATCAACGAGGTCGCTTTTAACTATAACGGAAACGTTATCAACATCGTGCCATACGCGGCCTCGGGCCTTGCTAGCTTGGCTCTCCCGAGCGGTTACAATGGCACCAACAGCCGCCTTTTTACTGGGCCGAACAACCTGAACCGTATCCCCAATATTGACATAAGCGGAGGGTCCATCAACCCGAACTTTGAAATCTCCAGTTGGCCCTGGCACAACAAGGCGGATGATTATCAAATTCGCGACGACGTTTCTTGGACCAAGGGCGCCCACCAGCTCAAAATGGGTGGCAGTTGGGCTATTTACAAGAAGGTCCAGGATCTCTTCGGCCAGACCCAGGGTGGGTACTCTTTCAACGGCACTTATACAGCCGAACCAGCTGCTCTCTGCCCTCCACCCGCATCGTGCACCTCCGGCGTGGGCTACGCAGACATGTTGCTCGGATTGGGAAATTACCAGGAGCTGGCTGTCCAAGACAAAGGCCTCTGGAATAACGTTTCCTGGGCCGCCTACATTCAGGACAACTGGCGCGTAAACCGTCGCCTGACCCTGAACCTTGGCGTGCGATGGGACGGCGTTCCACACACTTACGAAGCCAACAACCGCATGGGCAATTTCTACCCCAGTCTCTATAATAAGGCTAACGCAGCCGTGTTTGACTCCAGCGGCAACATTTGCAACGCAGCAGATGCCCTTTGCACCGGCGCCAGTCCAGGCCTTGGTACCAGCCCGAACTCAATTCTTGCTGGTATTCCTCTTTATTTGAACGGCATAGGCATACCCGGCCAGAACGGTGTTCCCAAGGGTCTCGTGAACAATCACTGGGCCGCTTTTGGTCCTCGCCTCGGTTTTGCCTATGACCTCACCGGCAACGCCAAGACTGTCGTTCGTGGCGGATTCGGCATCATGTACGAACGCATTCAGGGTAATGACATGTACAACGCCGGCCCGAACATTCCGTTCAGCCTCCAAGTCAACGTCAATGCCGTCGATCTGACGAACCCCAGCCTCGGTCTCAAATCTGGCGTCGTAACTCCCCCTTCCGCACTCCCGACTCACGCTGCCAGCATTACGGGGCTGGATATTGCCAACTACAAGCTCCCTACAAGCTATCAATGGAGCATCGGCGTGCAGCATGCGTTGAGCACCAGGTCCGTCTTGACTGTGAGTTATGTTGGCAACGTTGGTAGGCATCAGAATTTCTATACCAACATCAACCTGCCCACGGAGAGCGATCTTGGAGCCCTCCTTTCCTCGGGTGCCCAGTATCAGACGGCGCCTGGACTTGCATACCCAGGCTTTACCAGCATCAAACCATCCCAAAACGAGGCCAACACGCACTACAATGGCCTCCAGATGGACTTGAACGCGCAGCTCAGCCACGACTTGACGTTGCGGGCGCTTTATACATATTCCAAAGCTGTTGATCCGACCACGGCTGGCTCTGGTGGTGGCGATTTGGGCACGGTCTCCAACCCCTATGCCGGATGGCTATACGATGTAGGTCCTAGCGGCTATGACATCAGGCATGTCGCTGTCGTGGACTTCATCTATGACATCCCTCTTTTACGCCACTCAGGAAGCCATCTCCTCCAGACTGGTCTCGGCGGTTGGCAGATCTCGGGCATCGTGACCATGGAGTCCGGTCTTCCCATCAACATCGGACTCGGCAACAACCAGGGCGGCAACTTCGTCGGCGGTTCGAACCGCCCAAACCTTGTCAGCTCCGTTAGTTATCCGCACACGGTAGGGCAGTGGTTCAACCCCGGGTCCCAATCAAGTCCTCAATTCGCCTTCCCGGCAAATGGCGATTGGGGAACTCTCGGACACAACGCTCTGCGTGGGCCCGGCCGCGACAACTGGAACGTTTCCCTGTTCAAGAACTTCGTGATCAGCGAAGCTCGCGGCAGCCGTTTTGAACTGCGTTTGGAAACCTTTAACACCTGGAACCACACGCAATTCCAGAACATCGGCACTACCTTCAACGGATACAATACGAATGGCTCCATCAAGGGCAACTTTGGACAGGTGACATCCGCCTACGACCCGAGAATTCTTCAGCTCGGCGGCAAGATTTACTTCTAACCACGCCCGAAGCAACACCCCCGCCCCGCTCGCACGCACTGCGAGCGGGGCGTTTTCTTTTGCTAAGCTCACTTCCAGACGTGCGAACGCCGGTATTACTTGTGTGAAGCGAAAAACCACTGCGATATCATTACGCCTTGTGCCGTGAGCTCCAAATCGCCGCTTCTTCCCCGCGCGGCTGCCTATCAGCACCCCGCTTGAGGCGCCGCGCCTCGTGTCTAACCCTGTGGCTTAATAAAGCCGCGGTCTTTGCGCTCCTCTGGCCGGCCCTCTGCGGAGCGCAATCCCCCGCCCCCAACCCCTCAGAGGCCATCGCCCTGGAGCAGCAAGGTAAGCTGGAAGAAGCTGCCCAAGTCTGGGAAGCGGTGATCGCGCGGAATCCGCGCGATGCCGGAGCCCTCGCCAGCCTCGGCGTGATCCTCTCCAAACAGCAAAAATATCCCGAAGCGGCCGCTGTCTACAGAAAAGCTCTCGCACTCGACCCCAAGCTCCCGGGAATCCAGTTGAATCTCGGCCTAGCGGAATTCAAGCAGGGGCGCTTCCAAGAAGCCGTCGCCCCGCTCGCCGCCGCTCTGGCGGACCAGCCGGGCAATCTGCAGGTACGCGCGTTGCTTGGTATGAGCTATTACGGTGCCAAGCGTTTTGCGGAAGCGTCCAAGCACCTTTCGCTTGCCGCCAAAGCCGATCCAGACAATCTCCAGTTGCGCCAAGTCCTGGCGCAAAGCTGTTTGTGGGCACAGGAATTCGACTGCGCTCTCGAAGAATTTCGCCAGATCCAGCAGCGCGACCCAAACTCAGCGGCGGCCCACGTCCTGACGGGAGAGGCTCTCGACGGCTTGGAAAGAACTCCTGAAGCCATTGCCGAATTCCAGCAAGCCGTAAACGCTGCTCCGCAAGAGCCCAACGTGCATTTTGGCCTCGGCTACCTCTACTGGAAGCTGAAGCAATACGACGAGGCCCAATCCGAATTCAAGAACGAGCTCTCTCTCGATCCGGGCAACGCGCAAGCGTTGGCTTATCTGGGCGATATTGCGATGAAGAAAAACGATCCGGACTCTGCCGTACCCTTGCTGCAGAAGGCCGTACAGGCGAGGAATGACATTCGCATCGCACATCTCGACCTCGGCGCGATTCTTGCCCAGCAGGGCCGTTACCAAGAGGCCATCCCCTCGTTGAAGCGCGCTGTGCAACTGGATCCCGAACAACCCGATGCACACTTCCGCCTTGGGCGCGTCTATCAAGCCAGCGGCAATCAAGCGGCAGCCGAAAAGGAGTTCGCTAAGGTCCGTGAACTCCATAACAAGTCGGAGGAAGACGTTGCCCGCAAAATGTCCGCCGCTCCTCCACCACTTCCAAAGTAGAGTTTGCTCGACGGAAGCGTTTGTTCGTATTTCTTACTATGTTAGAGTTCCCCTCATTATGAGAAACCTTCGCGCACTTTTCGCATTTGCAAGCCTCTTAACGCTCGTCATTTTCGCGCCTCGTGATTTGCGCGCGCAAGCGAGGCGAGGCGTCGCTCCGGAAGACTATTTCTCCTTCAAATTTATCGGGGATCCCCATATTTCACCCGACGGTAAAGTTGTGGTCTATGTGCTCACCACTATCGAGCAGAAAAAAAACCGCCGTGAATCCTCGATCTGGGCTGTTCCGGCCGACGGTTCCTCCGCGCCGCGCCGGCTCAGCGCGGAGGGCTATAGTTCAAGCTCCCCACGCTGGAGTCCCGATGGCAAGACGCTGGCATTCCTTTCGGCGCGCGCTCCCGATTCTGCCTCCGATGAAAAACCACGCTCTCAGATTTATCTGCTCTCCATCTCGGGCGGTGGCGAGGGCGTTGCTCTTACAAAACTAAAAAACGGCGTCCAGAGTTATCAGTGGTCTCCCGAGGGCTCGCGCATTGTTGCTGTCAGCTCGTCTGGCCCAATGGATGGCGTCACGACCGCCGATCGCAAGAGCGATGTGCGGCACTACACACATATCCAGTACAAATTTAATGACACCGGCTGGTTTGACGACAAGCGCCGCCACTTGTGGGTCGTTAGTGTCCCGTCGGGAGAGGCCAGGCAAATCACGGAAGGTCAGGATTGGAACGATACCGACCCACAATGGTCGCCCGACGGCACGCGCATCGCGTTTGTCTCCGATCGCACCGGAAAGGCCTACGATACAAGCCACAACACGGACGTCTGGGTGATTCCGGCTGCGGGTGGCGCGCTCGCCAAAATCTCCGATCACCCATTCGAGGATGAGAGTCCCCGCTGGTCCCCGGATGGCAGGCAGATTCTTTTCGCCGGTCAGACTTCAGCTCACCAATTTCCCAAGCTCTACGTCGCAAGTTCCTCGGGCGGCGCCACTTCGCAGCTCGCCGTAAAAGACCTCGATACGATTCCCGCGGATTTGCACTGGCTGGCGCCTGGCTCGATTTTTTTCGCGGCCGGTGTGCAAGGCGAAACGCATATCTACCGCGCGGATCCCGTGTCGCACACTTTCTCTGCCGTCACTTCGGGACCGCGCGGCATTCACGCCTTCGACGTAAATGAGAACACCGGGAAAATGGCCTATCTCGCCAACGACTTCCAGCATCTCGACGATCTCTACATTTCGAACATCGACGGCTCCGGGGAGCGGCAGTTGACTCATCTCAACAGCGACTTGTGGGCCCAGCTCGAACTTCAGCCCGTCGAGCGCTTGCCGTACAAGAGCACGGATGGCTGGCCCGTCGAGGGTTTCTTCGTCAAACCGCTCGGCTGGCAGGCCGGCAAAAAATATCCCATGGTGCTGGTGATTCATGGCGGCCCGGAGGGAATGTTTGGGGTCGATTGGTATCACGAATTCCAGGTTTATGCCGCGAAGGGCTGGGCGGTTTTCTTCTGCAATCCGCGCGGTTCGACAGGCTACGGTGAAAAATTCGAACGGGGCGAAATCAATAATTGGGGAGGCATGGATTATCAGGACATCATGGCTGGCCTAGATGCCGCGTTGAAGCAAAATCCTTGGATCGATCCTAACGACCTAGGTGTAACGGGCGGCAGTTACGGCGGCTACATGACCAACTGGATCGTTTCCCACACGAACCGTTTCAAGGCCGCTGTGACCTTGCGCTCGCTCTCCAATTTCATTAGCGACGACGGAACCCGCGACGGCGCATACGGCCACGAAGAGTATTTCAAAGGAATCATCTTCGACGATTTCGATCAATACTGGGACGCCTCTCCTCTAAAATACGCGCGCAACGTCCACACTCCGACGCTCATCCTTCATTCCGACAACGACTTCCGCGTTCCCATCGAGCAAGGCGAGCAGTGGTTCCGCGCTCTCCAGCATTTTGGTGTTCCTTCCGAGATAGTGTTTTTCCCGCGCGAGAACCACAATCTCACGCGAACCGGCGAACCCAAGCATTTGGTGGAAAGCCTAAACTGGCAGCTCTATTGGTTTGACCGTTACCTGAATGGCAACGCCGGCGCAAAGCCCCCGGACGCACAGTAAGTGAGAGGCGATCAGAGCGCTATCTTCCCGTTGTGCGCGACGAACAAGGGCAGGGGGAGTTTCGCGTCGCTCCGTAGATTCCTATTGCTCGTGTCCCGATTTGCCGCCAAAATGCGCGGGTCAAACACAATTAAATGAATCACGGATCGAGTAGCATACGTCAATAACACAGGTCAATTTTCCGGGGAGGGTGTGACGCGCATGGCCACTTCGTCCAAAAAGTTTCGAGCTTTTCTGTGTCTTTGTACTTGCATGTTCGCGGGTCTATTCGTGCTTCTCGTTTCTCCTGCGCATGCGCAAACCAGTCTCAAATATCAGCAGCCGCCCAAGGCCATCGTCGAGATTGTCGGTGCTCTGCCGACTC
>Ga0210402_10000717_pt1 | contig 36245 bp, 36 predicted proteins | sample IncBWC7MmetaG_FD_161055 | JGI IMG/M metagenome (GOLD analysis project Ga0210402, IMG submission 161055) | Forest soil microbial communities from Barre Woods Harvard Forest LTER site, Petersham, Massachusetts, United States - Inc-BW-C-7-M | ecosystem: Environmental > Terrestrial > Soil >...
CTGATGCTTGAGGCCGTCACCACGGACCTCGTTTCACCATCAGCCTGAAGCGCAGCACCCAAAATCTTCAGCTATCCACAAGCTGGGCCGGGCCGATTACCCCATCTTTTGGAGAGAAGCGGACATCCGATGCTCGGCAACGCCGGTCGGTCGGGTCGCAAATGACCCGGAACAGGCATCGACCCGTCCTCGAGTAAAACCGCGCCGAATGCGCGATTTCGTCTCGGAGGATTGACGTTGTTGCTGTGTTAGATTGGCTCCAGCGTTAGGGGCGAAGCAATGTGGCGACGTAACTTTATCGCACTTCTCGGCGGTGCGACGACTTGGCCCATTTTAGCGCGCGCGCAGCAACCCGAGATGCCAGTGATTGGGTGCCTCAACAGTGCAGCGGCGGCGCCGATTGCGCATTTGCTGGCCGCGTTCAAGCGGGGGCTTAGCGAACCGGGCTATATCGAAGGACAAAATGTGGCGATTGAGTACCGCCTTGCTGAGGGTCAGTACGATCGATTGCCGGCGTTGGCAGCTGACCTCGTCAATCGGCGGGTCTCGGTGATCGCCACAGGCGGCGGCACGGTTTCAGCACTCGCAGCCAAGGCGGCGACCGCGACGATTCCAATCGTCTTTATTTCGGATAGCGATCCCGTGAAAATCGGTCTCGTCGCCAGCATCAACCGTCCGGGAGGAAACGTTACGGGCATCCACCAGCTCACGGCCGGCTTGGAAGCAAAACGGGTCGGTCTGCTGCACGAACTGGTTCCCAGCGCGACCACGATCGCCGTTCTGGTGAATCCAAATTATCCGGATGCTGAAGCCCAAATAAGGGAGGTGCAGGATGCTGCGCGCACGCTTGGGCTGCAGTTGCATATCTTAAAGGCCAGCAGTGAAAGTGATTTCGACGCGGCCTTCGCAACGGTCATCGAGCAGCGCGCTGGCGCGATCTTGATAGCCTCTGATCCGTTTTTATTCAGCCGACGCAATCAACTCGTCGCGCTGGCGGCGGGTCATGCGGTGCCTGCGATTTACCAGTTTCGAGAATGCGCAGCGATCGGTGGTCTGATGAGTTACGGAACACGTATCACGGATTCGTATCATCAGGTCGGCGTCTACACCGGGCGGATACTGAAAGGAGCAAGACCGGCAGATCTGCCGGTCGTTCAATCCACAAAGTTCGAATTCGTGATCAATCTAAAGACAGCGAAATCCCTCGGCTTGACGATTTCGCCAACGCTCGTTGCACAAGCCGATGATGTCATCGAATGAGACCGGCGATGTCGCCTTTTGGCGCATCGCGACATATTGTGCCGCCGCATGACCTGGGCCGCTTTGTAAGCAAAGCAGACATGGCAATCGTTACCTCACGCCACCAAGCCTATGGGTACACGGCCTGACCTTGCCGGTGCGTACGTATCGTTTGCACCTAAAACAGGGTTGGCTCATGATTGGCTTTTTTGGTTACGTCCGGAAACCGCCCCTCGAGGAGCGAACATGCCCGCCACCTTCTTCGTTGTCCGCGCCACCGTTACCGATCCCTCAAAACGTGCTGCTTTCGACAAGTGGTACGAGAACGAGCATCTGCCGGATGCGGTGAAATCGTGGCGGGTAAAGAAGGCGTGGCGGTTCTGGAGCCTCACCGATCCCGCCGTGCATCAGGCGACCTATCAATTCGATGGCGAGGCCTCGCTCGAGCGCGCGATGAAGGGCGAGGACCTCAAGCGCTTGACTGCCGATTTCAACCGCGACTGGCCCGATATCAGGCGCACGCGCGACACTTTTGTGCTGGCGCAGGAGTTCGGGGCGGATTGATGAGGCCATCCGCCCGCAACGGACTTGCGGGCGCAGAAAACAGCATGCTCATTCGATCACGTCGTCGGCAACCAGCAGAAACGCGCGGCCAATCGTCAGCCCCAACTCTCTCGCCGTTTTCAGGTTGATCACCAGTTCGAATTTGACCGGCTGCTCTACGGGCAGCTCCGCCGGCTTTGCCCCTTTGAGGATTTTATCCGCATGCGTGGCGGTCTGTCGGGCAAGATCGGGCAGGTTCGCCCCGTACGACATCAACCCCCCGAATTCTGCGAATTCCCTGGCTGCTCCCATTGCCGGCAATCTGCTGTCGGTGGCAATACCCGCGATGCGCTTGTATTCGCCGAACAGCATCGGGCTCGGCATGACAATGAGAGCCTCGGTACGCTCTTGGACGATCGCGGCGAAGGCGCCAGCGAATCGTCGGGGCTGGCGGCGGGCACGAGCTGAAGCTGCAGTCCCAAGGTGCGGGCCGCAAGTTCGACCTCGTTCCGTATGCCTGCCATTGTACGTTCGCTGTATGCACCGGGATGCCAGAGGGCTGCCACACGGGTGAGACCAGGGACGACCTCGCGCAGCATCTGTAGACGCTTGGCGACAAGCTCCGGGCCAAGAAAGGTTGTCCCGGTCACATTCCCGCCCGGTCGCGCAAGGCTCGCCACCAGCTCGTCGGCAACCGGGTCGGCCATACCGACGGCGACGATGGGGATTGTGCTGGTCGCCCGCTTGAGCGGGAGTGCCGCCGTCGTACTCAGCGCAACAACCATCTCGGGCTTGCGTCTGACCAATTCGGAAGCCAACTCCGCCAGCCGATCGGAACTCCCGTTGGCATATTCGCGCTCTACCGTGAGGTTCTGTCCCTCCTTGTACCCAAGTTCCTGCAGTCCTCGCAGGAAGGCATTGATCGTGGTGAAGGTTGGATCGTGAAGCTCGGAGCCGCCGGGCGACAAAATAGCGATCCGACGCGCCGCTTCCCCCTGTTGTGCGCGTGCCGGCTGCATCGCGGCTGCAAACAACAGACCAGCCAGAAAATCTCGCCGTCTCATTGCACCGCCTCTGAACGCTTGGAGCAACATCTGGATCGTATGAAAGCGCGAGCACGCTCGCAAGCCCCGCACGAGTCAAACGCGACGGTCATCTCGTGAGATAATTCGGGTTTGGCGGTCCAACCATCGTCGTCCCTGCGAACGCAGGGACCCATAACCACCAGCGCTAGCGTGATATCACGGCTGCATGCCGATCTTTTTCACTTCGTTCTTCACGGCGTATGGGTCCCCGCGTTCGCGGGGACGACTTAGAATGAGGTAAGCTGAACGCCCGATTCAGCGAACATTCATCTTCAGGCTGCAAGACTTCTTCCAGCATCACTTCGAGAAAACAATTCGAGAAAGGAAGGACGTCATGGAGCGCCGATACTTTTTGGGTCTCACCGTTGGATTGATCGCCGGCGCTGTGGCGCTCGCGGGAAGCGCACAAGCGGCCCCCCTGGCGCCGATTTCGGCGCAACAACTCATGCAGACATCGCCCGCAGGCGCGGAACCAGCCGTGGTCTCACAGGATGAAATCGATCGCATCAAGCCCGTAGAGGTGCGCTGGGGCCATCACGGGCACCATCACTGGGGTCATCACCGACATTGGGGATGGCATCGCCACCACTGGCACCACCGGCATTGGGGATGGCGTCACCACCACTGGCACCACCGGCACTGGCATCATCGTCATTGGTGATCCGGCTGTTTAGTCTTGAAAAACCCTCACAGAAAAAAACCCCGCCTCAGGCGGGGTTTTTTAGTTCGTAATCTATCCGCGCTCAAATCGGACGGCAGCGTCCATAGGCCCAGACGAAGCCGACCGGGCAGACGCGACGGACGGGCTCAACAACAACGGCTGGCGGCGCTACCACGACCGCACCGGGCGCCACGACGACGGGCCGGTTGGGTCGGCACTCGCCGTAGGGATTACGGTGAAAGCCTGGGCCGCAGCCGCCTTCGGCATAGGCGCTGCCAAAACCTGCAACCGTGCCGGCAACCAGCGCTGCCGCGAAAAGATATCTCATGTCTTCTCCCTTCGTTGAGCCGCGACGCGGCCTGAAATGAATTAACGCAGTTGCCAGAGTAATGAGCATCTGCACTTGCCTCAACAACCTATTGGCAAATTCATGAATGCGTCATGAACAAGGCGCTCATGACTATTTCCCCAAAAACGCGAGCATCAATTCGTTGAATTTGGCGGGCGCATCGAGGAACACCAGATGTCCGGCATTCTCGATCACCTCGGCGCGGCCGTTGGGCATTTTCGCTGCAAGCGCCCTGGCGAGATCGGCATTCTGGCCCATTTTGGGCCGCAGCGCTTCCGGCGCATTCGGCTTGCCGGGCGCGTTGTGATCGTCCGCGCCCATGATGAACAGGGTCGGCGCGGAAACGAGCGGAATCTCGTGCACCACCGGTTCGCGGTAGATCATTTGCGCCGAACTGACAAAGGCGCGCAGCCAGCGTTGATAGTCGGCCGCGCCCTTGATGTTGAAGCGCGCATCGATGAACGGCGTGATCTGGTCCGGCGGGATTTTCGGCGAATAATTGGTTTCGAGCTGCTTGCGGTAGCCTTCGGCGGTGAGCTTGTCCTCGTTCTCGAGGATTCTTTCGGTCGGAATCGGCGGCACATACATTCGGTAATCCTCAAGCCCGATCGGAGCGGCGAGCACGAGACGGTTGATCCGGTCCGGATAGGCGCGCGCGATCCGCACCGCCAGCATTCCGCCGAGCGAATGCGCGACGATATCGGCTTTCGCTATACCGAGATGATCGAGCAGCGCCATGGTGTTGCGCGCCAGCGTGTCGAAATGCAGTTCGCCGGCAGGCTTTGAGGATTTGCCGAAACCGATCTGGTCCGGAACGATCGTGCGATAGCCTGCTTCCGTCAGCGTCTTGATGACGGCAGCCCAATAGCTCGCCGGAAAATTGCGTCCATGCAGCAGCACCACCACGCGGCCGTTTCCTTGCGCAGGTGCCACGTCCATATAGGCCATGCGAAGCTCTTCGCCGTCATTGACCAGCGGCAGCATGTTGACGGGGTAGGGATAGGGATAGCCTTCAAGGCCGATGCCGTAGGGCTCGCGCATTTCTGCGGCACGACCGGGCAAGAGCGGCAGGGCGAGCAGCGTGGCGAACAGGGCCGCGAGGAAAAGACGATTCGTCCAACTCTCCGAACGCAAATGCATCTCACAGCTCTGGCGGGAGATAAAGGAAGGGGCGGCCGCGTCAAGCCCGGCCGCATTGGCAACTCTTGCGGTGGTGCATCCTCATGCAGGTTCCCATCATGCCCGGGGTAATCCCGGGCATCCACGTTCGCGAGGGTTCATCTTCCGCGCACGTCATGGCCGCGCTTGACCGGCCATCAACGTCTTTGCAACCGCTGTAAAGGAAGAGGTGGATGCCCGGGATGAACCCGGGCATGACGAAACTTCAAGTGAAATAGTGCCACCGAGTGGAACTACCTGGCCTCCCCGAACAGCGCCGCAAATCGCTTTTCGCCGAGGTGGCTGAAATTCACGACCCGGCTGCCGGGCGTCGAATCGCGCGCGGCCCATTTCAGTTCGGTGAAGCGGCTCATCAGCGCGGCGCCGAGCGTGCCGGCGAGGTGATGCCGCCGCTCGCTCCAGTCAAGGCATGCCTTGCAGACCGGGCGGCGTGGATGCGCGAGCATCTCCTCGTCGATCTGCAGCGCCTTGGCCATGAAACGCCGCCCCTCGGCGGTCAGTTCGATGTCCTGCTTCTGCTGGCGCACCAGTTTCTGCCGCTTCAGGCTGTCGAACATCTGCACGCCGAGATCGCCGGCCAGATGGTCGTAGCAGACGCGCGCCCGGCGAAGCGCCGGATCCTTCGGCCCGGTGCGCACACGCATGTGGCCGGCACGCGCGGCGAGCCCCGCCAGGCCTTCGAGCACGCCGGCGACATCGGGGTCGGCGAGGCGATAGTAGCGGTGCCGGCCCTGCTTTTCCTGCTCGATCAGGCCGCCGGTCTCGAGCTTTCCGAGATGGGCGCTCGCCGTCTGCGGCGTGATGCCGGCCTGGTGGGCGAGTTCGGTCGCGGTCAGCGCGCGGCCGGTCATCAGCGCGGTGAGCATGTTGGCGCGGGCGGGGTCGCCGACCAGCGAGGCGACCATGGCGATATCGGGTCCTGCTTTCATAGTTCGATGATAGACGAAGCATCGACGTTGATCAAGGGCTAGGATGGCAGAAAACAGAGAAGGAGTTCCCAATGTCCGTCACCGTCTTCATTCGTTATCAGCTCGATCCGTTCAAACGCGCAGACTTCGAGGAATATGCGCGCCGCTGGCTTGCCATCATCCCGAAATGCGGCGGCGATCTCGTCGGTTACTGGATGCCGCACGAAGGCACCAACAACATCGCGTTCGCGCTGATTTCCTTCGAAAATATCGCTGCTTACGAAATTTATCGCACGCGGCTTCGCAGCGAGAAGGAGGCGATGGCCGCCTTTGGCTTTGCCGAGGAAAAAAAGTTCATTCTCGCGGAGGAGAGGACGTTCCTGCGCCAGGTGACGGCGTAGAGCATGATCCGGAAAAGTGGAGGCCGGTTTTCCGAAAAGATCATGCTCAAACAAAGAGATGAGATCATGATGCGATTCCACTTAATCGCATCGTGATCTAGCATGCGTCCCGCGCACCTTTCATGCCTTCGCTTGCAAGCTTAGGCTTGTGCGAGCAGACGTTTTCCAAAAAGGGAGGAGATCATGCCGATCACAGTGGCCGACAAGCGCGCAACGTTCCGCAAACTCCACGAGGCGGGATGCTTCGTGATCCCCAACCCGTATGACGTCGGTTCCGCCAAGGCGTTGCAGCAATTGGGCTTCAAGGCGCTGGCCTCGACCAGCGCGGGATTCGCGTGGACGATCGGAAAGGCCGATAACCAGGTCACCGTCGACGACGTCTGCACGCATCTGGCGGCACTGTGCGCTGCGGTCGATCTGCCGGTCAACGCCGATTTCGAGGGCGGCTTTGCCCATGAGGCGGAAAAGGTCGCTGCCAACGTCGCCCGCGGCGTCAAGACCGGCGTTGCCGGTCTGTCTATCGAGGATTCCACGGGTGAAGCCGCAAAGCCGCTTTATGATCGCGCCCACGCCATCGCCCGCATCAAGGCCGCGCGCGCTGCGATCGACGCCGACAAAAGCGGCGTGTTGCTGACCGGCCGCTGCGAGGCGTTTCTGGTCGGCCAAAACGATCTGAACCTGGTGATCGATCGTCTGTCGGCCTATTCGGACGCGGGCGCCGATTGCCTCTATGCGCCCGGCATCAAGACAAAGGAAGAGATCGCCGCGGTGGTAAAGGCCGTGGCGCCGAAGCCGGTCAATCTTCTGATCGGCCCGTCGGGCTTGTCGGTGGCGCAAGCTGCCGAGCTTGGCGTGCGCCGGATCAGCGTCGGCGGTTCGCTGGCGCGCACCGCCTGGGCCGGCTTCCTGCGCGCGGCACGCGAGATCGCCGAGCACGGCACATTTTCGGAAATGGCCAAGGGCCATCCGGCCGGTGAGCTGAACAAGATGTTTGGCTGACGGGCCCGTAACTGCACCGCGGACAGGGGTCTGTCCGCGGTGCACTCATCACGTCGTTCGCTGCGCGACGAGCTTACTTACTTGCAGGAGCGGGCGGAGCCGGTGGTGGCGAGGTCTGCGAAGGTGCAGAGCCCGTCGTTGTGCCCGCCGGGTTTCCCCCCGGACTCGCTTTAGGCGAAGCCGGCGCGGATGTCTGCGCGGTCGTTGACGTGCCGTTCTGATGCATCGTCGAGCTGTTCAAGCCGTAGAAGACCGCGCCCAGAAGCACGGCGATGGCGACCGCCGCGATCGCGATCTTGGCGCCGTTGGCGGTGCCCTCGGCGAGTTCGGGGTCGGGCTGCAGTTCAGCGTCGAGACGGGACGCGCGAAGCAAGCCGTCATCCGCAAGCTCCGGTCGCGTCGGGTCGATCGGACGATAGGGATCGTTGGCGCGATAGGCATCGTCGTCGCGATAGGGCTCGCGAGGGTCGTTCGGATTGCGTATTGCCATGATATGTTCCTCCTCGAACGCTCCGGACAACGGCTTGTGCCTTGGGTCAGTTCCGGGAACCGGCTCCACTTTTGGCAAGCGCGTCTGTTCCGGATGGAACCCGAAAGCGAACGTCGAAACTCCGACCACGAGGGCAAGATGTGGGCTCTGCCGCCAACCGTTACCGCGTTGCACGTACTGTCGCTCGTGGCTCTCACGGCGCAGGCGATGACGGCGGCCCTGGCCGCGGGACGGCGCAGCATGGACTGGGTCGGCGTCTGCATGCTCGGTTGCGTCACCGCGCTGGGCGGCGGCACGATCCGCGATGTCGTGCTCGGGCATTATCCGCTGCCGTGGGTCGAAAACCCGTTCTATCTGGCGCTCACGGCGGGTGCGGCGTTTGCCACGGTTCTGATCGCCCGCATCGTGCATCGCCTCAATCTTGCGTTTCTCGTCCTCGATGCGATCGGGCTCGTGGTGTTCACCATGGCCGGCTGCGACGTCGCCTGGCAGATGAACCAGTCGCTGCCGATCGTGATCGTTTCGGGCATGATCACCGGCTGCGCCGGCGGCGTGCTGCGCGACATCCTTTGTAACGACGTGCCGCTGTTGTTTCGCTCTGAACTGTACGCCAGCGTTTCCGTTGTCACCGGCCTGTTTTACGCGACCGCTTTCGGGTTGAAGCTCAATGACGAGGTGTGGACCGCGCTGACTTTCGTGCTCGGCCTGTCGTTTCGCCTTTTGGCCATTCGCTACAAATGGGAGATGCCGAAATTCGTGTTCAACGAGGATCGCCGCTAGTCGGGTCGCGTGCCCCGAATGCTGCGCAGCGCGCTGCACTTCCGGCGTGGTGCGCTGCTGATCCGGGGTCCATGAAATCGAGTGCTGGCTGCTGTTTTTTGTTCTGTTCTGGATCGCGATGCTCAATATGGGGCTGGCTCGCATCAGCACGCCTTTGATCGCTCTTCCTCTTGCATGGCTGGAACTTATCATCGCATCGATGCTCGCGGCGTCGTGCATGCGCCGTTTCTCTGACGATGCACGGCCCCCAACATGACTGCGATGGCTTACCGCCGCGCCCTCGCCACCTCGTCCGCGGTCACGGCGGAGGCGGAATTGCCCCAGGCGTTGCGGATATAGGTGGTGACGTCGGCGATCTCCCGGTCCGACATTTTTTTGGCGTAAGCCGGCATCGATCCCTTGTTGGGCGCGCGCGGCGTGGTGATCGTCTCGGCGCCGTCGAGGATGATCCGGATCGCGCTGGAGGCATCCGCCGACTGCAGGTTCGCGCTCCCCGGCAGTGGCGGATAGATGCGCGGCGCGCCGCTGCCGTCCGCCTCGTGGCAGGCGATGCACGCGCCCCTGTATAACTTTTCGCCGTTCGCCATCTGCGTCTGCGCCGGCGTCGATACGGCACCTTCAGGCGCACCTGGCGCGATATCCTTCAAATACACAGCCATCGCGCGAACGTCGGCGTCGCTCATTTTCGAGGTCGAGTTGAGCACCACCTCGGCCATCGGACCCCCGGCATGGCTTTTGCCGTTGCGGCCGCTCTGCAGATATTCGACGATGTCGTCCACGCTCCACGATTTCAGCCCGCTTCTCTCTGCGGCATCGAGCCTCGGCGCAAACCAGCCGTCGACAAAACTGCCGCCAAACCGCTCGCTGCGCTTTTCGGCACCGGCAAGATTCTTCGGCGTGTGGCACGCGCCGCAATGGGCGGCGGCTTCGACCAGATAGGCGCCGCGATTCCATTCCGTGCTCTTGCTCTGGTCCGGTTCGAAAACGCCCGGCCGGAAGAACATCAGGTTCCAGCCGCGCATCAGCACGCGGTAGTTCAGCGGCCAGCGCAATTGCGGCGAGGGTGGCGTGTTCTTCACAGGCGGCAGCGTGGCGAGATAGGCGCGGATCGCCAGCACGTCTGGCTTTGTCAGTTTCGTGAAATGAGGGTAGGGGAACGCGGGGTAGTAACGGGTGCCGTTGCGGCCGACGCCAAGATGAACCGCACGATAGAATTCCTCATCGCTCCAGGCACCCAGCCCGGTATCGCGATCCGGAGTGAGGTTTGCCGAGTAGATGGCCCCGAACGGGGTATCGAGCCGCCTGCCGCCGGCAAAGGGTTTTGCAGGGTCCGTGGTGTGGCAGCTGCTGCAGTCGGCGGCTTCCGTCAGCGATTTGCCGCGCGCGATCGTCTCGCTGGAAGGTTCGGCCCGGGCAGGGATCAGCCCGAATGCACTGCACAAAAACAAGGTCGCCAGAATCGCGCGCATTCTGCTTCGCCGTCCCTGCTTCGATGGATGCCCCTTTGGCAAAAGTATAGCGCGAAAGGCGACGATCGCAGGCGTCACGTCGTTTCAGTGGATGAATTCTCTGCGACATAAGCCGAAAAGGGGGAGGCGGAGGACCGGCACGAAATTGCGTTTTGCGGCAGGTGGTCCTCCCACCTCAGATTTGTGGTGCCCCACCTTAAAAAACCGACATAGACTGGTGGCCACTTTCTGACGGTACTGGTTTTGACGCCAGCCATGACTAGCTAAAAAGCGCCGGCAGGGCCAAAGACTTACGAAGACTCAAAAGAGGGTGGAATGGGAATCAATCAGGGTCCGATCAGTCTCGATCAGAAGTACACCCAGGGCTCCGGCCACGTCTTCCTGACCGGAATTCAGGCGCTGGTCCGCCTGCCGATGGCGCAGATCCGGCGCGACCGCGCGCTGGGCCTCAACACCGCCGGCTTCATCAGCGGCTATCGCGGTTCGCCGCTTGGCGGCTACGACCAGCAGCTTTTCGCCGCCCGAAAGCATCTCGACCAATACAACATCAAATTCCAGCCCGGCGTGAACGAAGACCTCGCCGCCACCGCAATCTGGGGCTCGCAGCAGCTCAATCTTTCGCGCGGCGCGAACTACGATGGCGTGGTCGGCATCTGGTACGGCAAGGGCCCGGGCGTCGACCGCTGCGGCGACGTATTCCGTCATGGCAACGCCGCGGGCTCGGCCAAAAACGGCGGCGTGCTGTGCCTTGCCGGCGATGATCACGGCGCGAAATCATCCACCGTGCCGCATCAGTCGGACCATGCCTTCATCTCCGCGCTGATGCCCTATCTTTATCCCTCCAGCATCCATGAAATGATCGAGATGGGGCTGCTCGGGATCGCGATGTCGCGTTACTCCGGCTGCTGGGTCGGCATGAAGGTGATCACCGAGACGGTGGAGACCACGGCCGAGATCGATCTCACCGACGAGATGAAGCCTTTCATCATTCCCGCCGATTTCGAGTTGCCGCCGGGCGGGCTCAATCTGCGCTGGCCCGACGACCGCTACGACCAGGATCGCAGGCTTCAGGACTACAAGGGATTTGCCCGATCGCATTTGCGCGCGCCAACAAGGTCAACCGCATCACCATGGATTCGCCGAACGCCCGCTTCGGCATCATGGCCTCGGGCAAAAGCTACGAAGACATCCGTCAGGCGCTGCGCGAACTCGGCATCACGCCGGAAGTCGCCGCCAAGATCGGCCTTCGGCTCTACAAGATCGGCATGCCGTGGCCGCTCGAGCCACAAGGGGTGCGCGAATTCGCGGTGGGCCTGGAGGAAATCTTCATCATCGAGGAACGCCGCGAGATCGTCGAGAACCAGGTCAAGCAGGAATTGTTCAACTGGCGCGACGACGTGCGTCCGCGCATCGTCGGCAAGATGGACGAGCACGACAAGCGCTTCCTGACCTTTGCGGCCGAGCTGAGTGTCGCTTCGCTCGCAAGCTCGTTGACCGAGCGGTTGCTTCGTCTCAACCTCAATCCGGAAATCGCCGAGATGCTGCGCGCCAAGGCCGACTGGTTCAACGGCCGTCTGGCGACGCAAATGCTGCCCGTGGCGCCGGTCACCCGCACGCCGTATTTCTGCTCGGGCTGTCCGCACAACACCTCGACCAAGGTGCCGGAAGGAAGCCGGGCCTTTGCCGGCATCGGCTGCCATTTCATGGCGCTGTGGATGGACCGCAACACCGAAACCTTCACCCATATGGGCGGCGAGGGCGTGCCATGGGTGGGGGTCGCGCCCTTCACCAACGAAGAGCACGTGTTCGCCAATCTCGGCGACGGCACCTATTTCCACTCCGGCAGTCTTGCGATCCGGCAGGCGATCGCCTCAGGCGCCAACATCACCTACAAGATCCTCTATAACGATGCGACCGCGATGACCGGCGGCCAGCACGTCGATGGCGAGCTCTCGCCGCAGCAGGTCACCTTCCAGCTCCACTCCGAAGGCATCCGCGAACTCTACCTGGTGTCGGAAAATCCCGACGCCTATCCACCGTCCGCGATCGCGCCGGGCACCAAGACCGCGCATCGCGACCAGCTCGACGACGTCATGAAGACGCTGCGCAAGGTGAAGGGCGCCTCGGCCATCGTCTTTGTGCAGACGTGTGCTGCGGAAAAACGCCGCCGCCGCAAACGCGGCATCATGGAAGACCCGCCGCGCCGCGTCCTGATCAACCCAGCCGTGTGCGAAGGTTGCGGGGATTGCTCGGTGCAGTCGAACTGCATCTCGGTCGAGCCGCTCGAGACCGAACTCGGGCGCAAGCGCACCATCAACCAGTCGACCTGCAACAAGGATTTTTCCTGCCTGAAGGGCTTTTGTCCGTCCTTCGTCACCATCGACGGCGGGGCGTTGCGCCGCCGCGCGCCGGCCGATCTTGGCGAGATCGGCGATCTGCCCGAGCCCGACTCAAAGCCCCCGCTGGAGCGGCCTTACAACATCGCGGTCGGCGGCGTCGGCGGCACCGGCGTGTTGACCATCGGTGCGCTGCTCGGGATGGCCGCCCATATCGAGGGCAAAGCCAGCATGATCCTCGACATGTCGGGGTTGGCGCAAAAGGGAGGCGCGGTGCTGAGTCACGTCCGGCTTTCTGAACACACCGCCGACGTCACCTGTTCGCGCATCGTCACCGGCACTGCCGATCTCGTGCTCGCGGCCGACGAAGTCGTGGCCGCCGCCAAGGAAACCATTACGCTCTGCGATTCAAGCCGCACTGTCGGCGTGATCAACAGCCACGTCATCCCGACCGCGGATTTCATTCTCAACCGCGACTTCAATTTCCAGGCCCGCAAGGTCAACCAGGTGCTGGAAACCGCGCTACGGCGGGATTCCTCCTTTCTCGATTTCACCAAACCTGCGGAAACCCTGCTCGGCGATTCCATCGCCACCAACATGATGATGATGGGCTATGCCTATCAAAAGGGATTGCTGCCGCTTGGGGCTGCCGCGATCGAGCAGGCGATCGAGGTCAACGGCGTCGGGATCAAGATGAATACGCAGGCCTTCCGACTCGGCCGGCTTGCTGCAGCCGATCCCGCGCGGCTGGTCGCGATGATGAAGGGGCAGGATCAGACGGCACCGCCGAAGACGCTGGAAGCGATGTCGCTCGATGAGATCATCGCCCACCGCAGCGCGCTCCTGACCGAATACCAGAACAAAAAACTCGCCGAACGCTACCGCAAGCTCGTGACGCAGGTGCGCGACAAGGCCCGCGACGGCGGTTTTGGCGAGGCGCTGCCGCGCGCCGTTGCCATTAACTACGCAAAACTTCTCGCCTACAAGGACGAATACGAAGTGGCGCGGCTTTATACCGACGGCAAGTTCGAACAACAGCTTCGCGACCAGTTCGATGGCGACTACAAGATCAGCTTCAATCTGGCACCACCCTTGCTCGGCGGTGGCAAGGACGCGTTGGGACGGCCGAAGAAGCGCGCGTTCGGTGCCTGGATGATGCCGGTGTTCCGCCTGCTCGCCGGGATGCGGGTGCTGCGGGGTACGGTGTTGGATATTTTCGCCTACAGTGCCGACCGCAGGCTCGAGCGCGACCTGATCGCCGGCTACGAGAAAGACGTGGCGCACATCTTGTCGGTGCTGTCGCCGCTGACGCTTCCGACCGCAATCGAGCTTCTCTCGCTGCCGGACCGCATCCGCGGTTACGGCCCGGTGAAGGAGAAGGCGGTGCAGGACGCCAAAGCGCGCTACGCACAGTTGGCGGCCGATCTCGCCAACCCGCCGCCGGCGCCACGCCAGATCGCGGCGGAGTAGCTCTTAATTTCGTGCTCCGGACTCAACCGGCAAATCCCTCCCCCGCGGAACGCGTGGGGAGGGTGGCCGGCCGAAGGCCGGTCGGGTGGGGGAAACGGTGTCGAAAAGGCCAATTGTGCTCAACGAGAAGGCCCGCGAGCTTCGTAAACGCCTGACGCCGCAAGAAGTGAAAATATGGGTGAAGCTGCGCGAGCTGCGGGCTCGCGGCTTTCATTTTCGCAGGCAGGCACCAATCGGTCGCTACATCGTCGACTTTGCGTCATTCAGTACTCGAATAGTTATTGAGATCGACGGTGGTCAGCACGCCATGCACGGCGGCATGCAATCGGACCGCGAGCGCGACACGTTTCTTAGGTCGCAGGGATTTTATGTTCTGCGATTCTGGAATTCGGATTCGATCGAAACTTTAGCGCTGTGATGGAAACCATCTTGGGCGCTTTAAACACCCCCACCCCGGCGCTTCGCGCCGACCCTCCCCACAAGGGGAGGGATAAGAGTGGCACACCCCTTCATCGTTCCTCACCGGCGCTCTGAAGCCAAGTTTGGAAAGTTTCGCCTCCACTGATTTGCCCGACGGGCAAATCAGCGTTTGCGTCTCAAGCATTTCACGCCTGTCCAGCCCAATAGCGAAAAATATTTCACTTCGCAGTTCGGTAGAAACAGCTTTATCGATTCGCACTGTCCTGCCTCGGCAAGAGGGGCGTATGCGCTATCGTCACGAAACGTGAGGCGGGATGCGATGGACGCTGGGCGCGCGACTGACGAGAGCGCGTTCGCGGACGGCGAAGCCGTGTGGTCCTGATGCCCCGACGCTGGCATCAAGTTCTTAAGAAGCTAACGCTTCTCAGGGACGACGGTGACAACAAAGCCCGATCACCGGGGAGAGCGCGGAGTAAGCCGTAAAACCGTCGTGCAGGGAATGCCGGATTGTCTGGCGAACCTGTGGTGACTTAAGCTCGTGTGCTTCTCATTCTTCGCACGCGAGGCTATGGGTGCGGCATGCACCCGGCATTCCCTGCGCCCTCTGCTTGAGCGAGGGACAAGACGATGCAAAACTCGCGCGGATTGCCGCGGCGGGATCGTGGAAGCGTGGCCGGCGTTCAGGAAGTTGAATTGAGATGCGAGCGCTCGCTCTACACCCTCCCCTGGAGGGGGAGGGTCGCGAGCATCGCGAAGCAAGATGCGAAGCGGGGTGGGGTGAATCCTTCAGCAAGCGTCACCCCACCCCGATCGCTCATCTCATTCGCGATCGACCCTCCCCCTCCAGGGGAGGGTGACGGCCCCGCAATATTTCACCGCTTGCCAAGGCGGTCCCAACAGGCCAGAAAACTCCGGAAAGATAGAACAAGAAAACGCCAGCGGAGAACGAATTGAGCATCAAGGGCAAGGCCTATATCGCCGGGATCTTCGAGCATCCGACCCGGCACGCTCCCGATAAATCAACCGCCCAGCTTCATGCCGAAGTCGCCAGGGGCGCGTTGGCCGATGCAGGGCTCGCCAAGTCCGATATCGACGGCTATTTCTGCGCCGGCGACGCCCCGGGTGGAGTGATGGCGATGGCCGATTATCTCGGGCTAAGAGTCCGTCACTTCGATTCAACGGACACCGGAGGCTGCTCCTATATCGTCCATCTTGGACACGCCGCGGAAGCGATCGCCGCCGGCAAATGTTCGATCGCGCTGATCACCTTGGCGGGCAAACCGCGTACCGGTCCGATGCCGCCGCGCCCAAGCGGCGCGGAGGCGGATTTCGAGGCCGCTTACGGCGCCACCACGCATAACGTTTACGGCATGTGCGCCATGCGTCACATGCATGAGTTCGGCACGACTAGCGAGCAACTGGCCTGGATCAAGGTCGCTGCCTCCCATCACGCGCAATACAATCCGCACGCGATGCTTCCCGAGGTCGTCACCGTCGAGGATGTTTTGAACTCGCCGATGATTGCCGATCCGCTGCACCGGATGGATTGCTGCGTCGTCACCGACGGCGGCGGCGCGCTGATCGTGACCACGGAAGCGATCGCGCGCAGCCTGAACAAGCCAAAGGTACGCATGATCGGGCACGGCGAGGCGTTGAAGGGCCCGCGCGGCGGCAAGGATCTCGACCTGACCTATTCGGCGGGCGTCTGGTCAGGACCGAAGGCGTTCGAGGAAGCAGGCGTGGCGCCGAAAGACATCAAATACGCCTCGATCTACGACAGCTTCACCATCACGGTCCTGATGCAGCTCGAAGACCTCGGCTTTTGCAAAAAGGGCGAGGGCGGCAAATTCGTCGCCGACGGCAATTTGATTTCGGGCGTCGGCAAATTGCCGTTCAACACCGACGGCGGAGGGCTGTGCAGCAACCATCCGGTCAATCGCGGCGGCATGACAAAAATCATCGAAGCGGTGAGGCAGTTGCGGGGAGAAGCTCATCCGAAGGTGCAGGTCAAAAATTGCGACCTTGCCATCGCGCACGGCACCGGCGGCCTGCTCGGCATTCGGCATGCCGCCTCGACCTGCATTCTGGAGCGCGTGTGATGGACAGCCCCGTGAAATACCCGACGCCGAAAGGCAATCCGGAGACGACGAAATTCTGGGAAGCGACCGTCGAAGGCAAGCTCCTGATCAAGCGCTGCACGGCCTGCGGCGAGGCGCATTATTTTCCGCGCAGCCTTTGCCCGTTTTGTTTCTCCGACCAGACAGTGTGGGAAGAAAGCTCGGGCGAGGGCGAGATCTATTCGTTCAGCCTGATGCGCAAGTCGGCGAGTGGCGCTTACGCGATCGGTTATGTCACGCTGAAGGAAGGTCCTTCGCTTCTGACCAATTTCGTCGATTGCGACATGGAGAAATTGAAGATCGGCCAGAAGGTGAAGGCGGTGTTCAAGACGACGGATGGCGCGCCGCTGCCGTTTTTTACGCCGGTGTAACTCCGCGCGGGCGGGATTTCACCCTCTCCCCTTGCGGGAGAGGGTGGCGAGGAAGCGAGCCGGGTGAGGGGGTTCGGGCACCAACCCCTCACCCAATCGAGTCTAAGGTGAGCCCGGCGCGGCCCTCTCCCGCAAGGGGAGAGGGCGCATTAACGAGCACTTCGCGAGCGGTTGGGGAGCGAAAGAAAAAATGCCGATCAATTACGATGAGCTGATGGCGCTGAAAAATCTCGACCAGAAATTCGCCTACAGCGATCGCGAGGTGATGCTTTACGCCTATGGCATCGGCATGGGCGCCGATCCGATGGACGAAAGAGAGCTTGCGTTCGTCAACGAAGCCTCTGCCACACCGCGCCCCCTGAAGGTCGTGCCGACATTCGCCTCGGTGGCAGCCTGGGGTGCCACTCCCGGCGAGATGAATCTCAACCGCGTGATGGTGGTCGACGGCGAGCGCGACATCACCTTCCACCGGCCGCTTCAGGTCGCTGCGAAACTTCTCGTGGATTCACGCGTGCTCGCCGTGTTCGACAAGGGCAAGGACAAGGGCGCGGTGATCCGCCATCAGACCGTGCTCAAGAACGAGAAGGGCGAGGAACTCGCAACGCTGGTCGCGTCCCGCTTCGCACGCGGGGATGGCGGTTTCGGCGGACCCTCCGACGGCCAGCCTGAACCGCACCAGGTGCCGACGCGCCCGCCCGACCAATCGGTCGATATCCCGACCCGCGCAGATCAGGCGCTGATCTATCGGCTGTGTGGGGATCGCAACCCGCTGCATTCCGATCCCGAATTTGCGCGCCGCGCCGGTTTTCCGAAGCCGATCCTGCACGGCATGTGCACCTTCGGCATCACCTGCCGCGGCATTTTGCAGACCTATGCCGATTTCGATCCGGCCGCCTTCCGCCGGCACGCCGCGCGATTTTCCGCGCCGGTCTATCCCGGCGAGACCGTGACGCTCGATATGTGGAAAGACGGCAACGTGATTTCTTTCGAAGCGCGGGTGAAGGCACGCAACGCGGTGGTGATAAAAAACGGCAGGACGGTGCTGGGGTAGCTGTCATTCCGGGGCGCGCTTTAGCGCGAGCCCGGAATCCATTGTGCCGCATAATGCAGGGAGGAATGGATTCCGGGTCTGCGCCTTTCGGCGCATCCCGGAATGACGAAGAAAGATAAAGGGAGGCAACCATGGGACTACTCGACGGCAAGGTGGCGCTGATCACAGGCGCGGGCGGCGGCCTCGGCGAAGCCTACGCGAAGCTGTTTGCGCGCGAGGGCGCGGCGGTCGTGGTCAACGACCTCGGTGGTCCGCGCGACGGCAGTGCTTCCGATGTCACGATGGCGCAAAAGGTGGTGGATGCGATTAAGGCCGAAGGCGGCCGCGCGATTGCCAACGGCGCCGATATCTCGACATTGGCCGGCGGCCAATCGGTGTTCGATGATGCCATCAGAAACTTTGGCCGCGCCGACATCCTCGTCAACAACGCCGGCATCCTGCTCGACCAGACCTTTGCCAAGGCGACCGAAGCCGCCTGGGACAAGGTCTTGAAGGTGCACCTGAAGGGCACGTTCTGCTGCACCCAGCCGGTGTTCCGCTGGATGCGCGAAAACGGCGGCGGCGTCATCGTCAACACCTCCTCGACCTCGGGTCTGATCGGTAATTTCGGCCAATCCAATTACGGGGCCGCCAAGGGCGGCATCTGGGGGCTGTCGAACGTGCTCGCGGTCGAAGGGCGCAAGTACAACATTCGCGTCTGGACGCTGGCGCCGGGCGCGCTGACCCGCATGACCGCCGACTTGCCGCGCTATATCGAGAACCCCGGCATGGCGCTCGGACCTGATGGCATCGCGCCGACCGTGCTATACATGGTCAGCGATCTCTCCGGTGACCAGACCGGCAAGATCCTCGGCGTTTCCGGGCCGCGCGGCGTGCGCGAGATGCGGATGATGGAAAAGCCGGGGTGGAAGCCGCCGCACACCGGCTGGAAGGCGGAAGACATCGTCGAGCATGCAGCTGAGATTTTCTTCTCGGAGGAGGAAATCAAGATGGGCGCACGACGGTTTTGAGTTACGAGTCATTCCGGAGCGATGCGAAGGCATCGCATCCGGAATCTCGAGGTTCCGGGTCTGGTCCTTCGAATCGTCCCGGAACGACGGAGCAAACTACGAGGCAAAAATGACAAAACTCACCCACAAGGCCGCAGGGACTTTCGCGATCGCGCCGACTCCGTTCCATGACGACGGCCGCATCGACGACAAATCGATCGACCACCTCACCGACTTTTACGCCGAGATTGGCTGCGACGGCGTCACCGTGCTCGGCATCATGGGGGAAGCGCCGAAGCTCGACGGCTCGGAGGCCGAGGAGGTCGCAAAACGCTTCATCAAGCGCGCGAAGAATATGCAGGTCATCGTCGGCGTTTCGGCGCCCGGATTTGCCGCCATGCGCTCGCTCGCACGCGCCTCGATGGATGCAGGTGCTGCCGGCGTGATGATCGCGCCGCCGCCAACCTTGCGGACCGACGACCAGATCGTCGGCTACTTCAAGCAGGCGGTTGAGGCCATCGGCAGCGACATTCCGTGGGTGTTGCAGGACTATCCGTTGATGCTGAACGTGATTTTCACGCCCGCAGTGATCCGCAAGATCGTGATGGACAATCCAAGCTGCGTGATGCTCAAGCACGAGGACTGGCCGGGGTTAGAGAAGATTTCGGCGCTTCGCGCTTTCCAGAAAGACGGCTCGCTGCGGCCGCTCTCGATTCTCACGGGCAACGGCGCGCTGTTCCTCGATTTCGAGATGGAGCGCGGCGCCGACGGCGCGATGACCGGTTACGCTTTTCCGGAAATGCTGATCGACGTCGTGCGCCTCTGGAAGGAAGCACGGCGTGATGCCGCGCATGACCTGTTCGACGCACACCTGCCACTGATACGCTATGAACAGCAGCCGGGCATTGGCCTCGCCGTGCGCAAATACGTGCTGCAAAAACGCGGCGTCATCGCTTCGAGCGCGCAGCGCAAGCCCGCCTCCGGCATCACCGCGACTGCCAGGGCGGAGGTCGATTACCTGTTGTCACGCGTGGCGCGCGTCGACCATCGCGCAAACCTGCAGCCGCAATCGAGCGCTGCCGGATAGAAGGCTCCTCATGGTGAGGAGGCGCACCCGAGCAGGCCGAGCTTAAGCGAGGCCGTCGCGAACGGTGCAAATAGATAAGCGCCGTCGCCGGACGGTGCTTTGCATCGCCTGGAGATCCATGAGGCGATTTCGGCTGGTCATCCTTCGAGACGCGCCGGGCGTTCCTCGGGATGAGGGGTGAGGAGTTCCAACAATGGTGGAAGTAGTGATGCCGCGGCCTGCGTCGACCGTCCTGCTGTTGCGCGACGGCGCCGGCGCCGCCGAGGGTCGCGGCGAAATCGAAGTCTTCATGATGGTACGCCACTATGAGATCGATTTTGCTTCCGGCGCGCTGGTATTTCCCGGTGGCAGCGTCGAGCAGGGCGATCACGAGATCATCGCCCACGCCCAACTCTATTCGGGCGGCGAGGGGTGTGACGCGGCCGGCTTGAGTTTCCGCATTGCTGCGATCCGCGAGACTTTTGAGGAAAGTGGCATCCTTCTCGCGCGAGCGCGTGGCTCATCCGATCTGGTTGGCGCCAAACGGGCCGCCGAGATTTCCGCCGCAAGCCGCGCGGCCTTATCGGACGGTAAAGTCACTTTTCTAAAAGTGATCGAGGAGAACGGCGTCGTTCTCGCGCTCGACGAACTCGTGCCTTATGCGCATTGGATCACGCCGATCGGGATGCAAAAGCGGTTCGATACCTGGTTCTTTCTCGCCGCCGCTCCGCACGAGCAGGTTGGCGCGCATGACGGCCGGGAATCCACCGATTCGATCTGGCTGTCGCCGCACGAGGCGCTGGCGGGCGGCGAGAGCGGCCGGTTCAAATTGCCGTTTCCGACCACGCGCAATCTGATCAAGCTCGGCAAGCAGGCAAGCGTGAAAGCTGCGCTTCAGGATTCCAGGGGCAAGCCGATCGTCACCGTCATGCCGGTGATGACAAGCGTCAACGGCGGCCGGCAGCTCCGCATCCCGCTGGATGCCGGCTACGACGGCGAGTTGTTCGAGGTCGGAAAGGTGTGATGGATTGAATACCGCACTCATCGAAATTGAGCGATGGAGTTCCCCATGGAGCAAAAGATCGAGGCGTTGTCGGACCAAGACCTGCATCGGGTGGAGCGGCAGAGAACCTGGGTTCGCGATCATTTTAGCCCAGAGGCGCGCCACCAATATGAAACGATCGAGGGAAAGCTCCGTCTTCTTGACACGATCATCCGCTCCGGTTGGATCGAGCCGACGGAAACGTGGAAGTTGCAAAGTCTTGGCATCACGTTCGGCGATGCCGTTGCGCAAAAAATGGGGCTTTCATGGGTTGCCGTCGAAGACGAATATGGCCGTGATCCGGCGCTGCACGACCACGGAACGACCATCGTGGTGTTCCCACTGACGACAATCTCCAAGCGCATTGAACGTGGCGAGACGATCGATGTCGGGAAGCTATTTGACCAGGCCTGCCACTCGATCAGCCGCGCGAGGAGCGAACTGAGAGGCGCCTGACAACCTTTCGATCGCCGGTTCCGACACGGGTCAGCATACCACACTTCGATGAAAAACGAAGCATATAAGCCGATCCCGCCTGTAGTGCTTTCGCTCCAGGGCAGGTATTCGAGAGTGAAGCACTATGGAAGCAACCATTTCGCGAAATCCGGCGATCAGCATCGAGTTGTTGCTGCTGTTCCTGCTCGCCACGCTGTGGGGTGGGTCATACACCTTCATCAAGCTTGGCGTAGCGACCATCCCGCCGATCACGCTGATTGCCGGCCGGACAGCGATTGCGGGTCTCCTCTTGCTGTTGATCATGCGCTGGCGCGGAGTGCTGTTGCCGGCAGACGTCGCGACCTGGCGCCGCTTCGCCTTTCAGGCGTGCCTCAACAGCGTCGTGCCATGGACCCTGATTGCCTGGGCCGAACGCTCCGTCGATGCGGGGCTGGCGACCATTCTCAACTCGACCTCGCCGATCTTCACGTTCCTGCTTACGCTCGCGATGGCGCATCGGGAAACCCAAACGCCGCGAAAACTGTTGGGGGTAGTTCTCGGCATGGCCGGCATTTGCCTGATTGTCGGCGTCCAGGCGTTCGAGAGCCTGGGCCGGGAGCTGGTCGCCCAGCTTGCGATCGTGGCGGCGACGATCTGCTACGCCGGTGCAGCCGTGTTCAGCCGCGGTTTCAAGGGGCTCGACCCAATGGCGCCCGCGGCAGGCTCGCTCATTTGCGGAGCCGCGGTCCTTATTCCCTTCAGCATCGTGATGGAGCGGCCATGGACGCTTGCGCCTTCCGCGACTTCGCTGCTCGCGCTGCTTGGACTTGCGATATTCTCCACGGCGTTCGCCTTGGTGATCTATTTTCGACTGATCGATACGCTGGGTTCGGTCGGAACGACGGCTCAGGCCTATCTGCGCGTGCCGATCGGAGTTGCGCTTGGCGTGCTGCTGCTTGGCGAGCACCTGTCTGCCACGGCCTGGGCCGGCCTTTCTTGTGTCGTGGTCGGTGTGGCCGCAATGGCGATCCCACCGAGGAAGTAAGGCGATGATTTCGACATGCCGCGGGCTGATGGAGCTCAGGCCTTGCCGCTTCCGGCGAATACCGGCATCCTGCCGGCAGTTGCGCGCTGCAAACGGCGCCGCAGCAAGCATCAGGGCAGGGCGCGCACCAAGTGAATATCCGAGGCCTTGGCGTCATCATGGGGGCGTGGCTGGCGGCGCTGGCATTGTCCGGCGCGGGATCCGCGCAGGAGGGCTTTCCCAATCGCACTGTGCGCGTGGTCAATCCCTATTCGGCCGGAAGCGTTGCCGATGTGTTCGGGCGCATCGTCACCCAGAACATGGCCGCGCAATGGAAAGCGTCGATCATTCTCGAGTCGAAATCCGGCGCCAATGGCTCGCTTGCTGCCGAAGATGTCGCGCGTGCCGCGCCCGACGGGTACACCTGGCTTCTGGTGACGACATTCTTCACGACCAGTCCTTCGCTCAATCTCGTTCTGCGCTGGGATCCTCTGCGCGATTTCGTCCCGGTCGGGCAGATCTGCCGGGCGCCGAACTTCTTCATCGTGCCCACTTCGCTGCCGGTGAAGAACGTCGCCGAATTTGTCGCGCTGGCCAGGGCAAAGCCCGGCACGCTGAACTACGGCCATCCAGGCAAGGGTTCGACCGGGCATCTCGGCTTCGAACTGTTCAAGCGGCTGGCCGGAATCGACGTCACGCCGATCGGCTATCGCGGTTACCCGCAGATGGTGGCGGATATCGCCGGCGGCCTGATCACATCGACCTTCCTTTCCGCGAACCAGGCGTTGGCGCAGGTGCAGACCGGCGCCATCAGGATCATCGCTGCGATCAGCGACGGCCGCTCGAAATATTTTCCGGACGCGCCGACAATGGCCGAGCAAGGCTACGCCGAAGCACAAGTGACACCGTGGTTCGGCATTGTGGTGCCGGCGGCGACGCCGCAACCGATCGTCAACCGCATCAGCCAGGCGCTGGAAATCGCGATCGCAAATCCTGAGGTCCGTGAAAGGCTCGACCTTGCCGGATGCGCGGCGAAGAGCGCGCCGCTGGGAGAATTCGCCGACATCATCAAATCCGACATCGCGCTCTGGGCAAAGGTCGTCAAGGACGCGAGCATTCCGGCGGATTGAAACCTTGCGTTGCGGTTTGGTGACCACCTGGCCGTCAGCGCAGTGCGGCAGCGCGGCAGTCGGCCGCTTGCGCAAGCTCCCCGCAAGGCTGATTCCATCGTATAAGCGGAAATCTGCCCCTAACGGATTCCGGTACCTATGGCCCTTGCTGAAATTGTCCAGCGGATACGATCGTTCACGCCTTCGATCGGGCAGATGTTCTTTGGCAGTTTCCTGCTCCTGCTCGGGATGATGGTGATGACGAGCGTCGCCAGCGTCGTCTCGATCCGGCACATCAACGTCACCTTTGCGGAATTGCAGCATCTGCAAAGCCTCGGCGACGTCGTCGACGAAATCGATCGCCGTACCAACGAACTGCGGCTGGCGGTGCGCGAATATGTGACCGATCCGGATTCTTCCAGCCAGGCCTGGGAGGCGGCCGCGTCGTTGAGCACGTTGTTGAAGAACACGCGGCTTCAACTCGCTCCCGAACAGCAGGAAATGATCGACGGCGTCACGCAGCGGCTCGCCAATTACCGTGATGGAATGGAGCGGGTTACCGCCCTGATCGCGACCCGCGCAGAACTCGTCGCAGCCTTGCCGCCGATCCGGGAGCGGTTCGAGAAGGCGATTGCCGATATCCCGGATCGTGCCACCGCCCGAGCCCTGTTCAGAGCACAAAATCAGGTGAATGCGGCTTTGCTGGCACATGATCCTGTCGCCTCCGAACGCTCCGCGCGGGCGATGAAATCGCTTTCGATCGCTGACCCGCCGCTTCGTGCCGAAACTGACGCCTATGCGGAAGCGATCATTTCGATCTCGGTGGCCGAAACGCAAATCGCCCAGATCGACAAGGAAGTGCTGGGCAGCGAAGGGCAAATGATCAGCCGCGTGACCGATCTGTTGCGCGATCTCGGCGAACGGAGGGGACGCGTGCTGGCCGCCGATTTCGCCAGGACGCTCGACCATGATCGCTGGCAGAGCATTCTCATCGGCCTCGCCAGCGTGCTGATCGGAGTTGCTGCTGCGTTGTTCGTGGTGCGCAGGACCGTGCGTCCGCTCAAAGCGATCGCCGTGGCCATCCGGGCGCTGGCCCGTGGCGAGAAGAATACTTCCATTCCGTCCACCGGTGTGGGCAACGAGATCGGCGACATTGCCCGCGCCACCGAGGTGTTCCGCCGCTCGCTTGTCGAGGTGGATGCCGCGCGCGAGGCGGCAATCCGCGCCCTGGCTGAGCAACGGCTTGCCGAGGAAAGTTATCGCAAGCTGTTCGAGGGCTCTGTCGACGGGATCTATGTGACAACGCCGGCCGGAGAACTCCTCAACGCCAATCCCGCGCTTGCACGAATGATGGGATATGACGCGCCGAAAAAACTGATCCTCGAAATCGGCAACATCACCAAAAGCGTCTACGTTTGCCCTGAAGCGCGCGCCGAATTCCAGCGCCTGATGCAGCGCGACGGCATGGTGCGCGAATTCGAATATCAGGTCCATCAGCGCAGCGGCGCGATCCTGTGGCTCTCCGACAGCGCCACCGCGGTGCGCGACGAGAATGGCGAGATCGTTCGATACGAGGGAACGGTACGCGACATCACCGACCAGAAACGCGCCGAAGAGGCGATCGTCGAGGGCAGACGGCTGCTGCAACAGGTGATCGATACCGTTCCCGCCGTCATCAACGTCAAGGACAGACAGCTTCGCTACGTCCTGATGAATCGGTACATGGCCGGCCTGTTCGGAATTGAGCCGGCGAATGCGATCGGCCGGACCACGTCCGAGCTGATGTTTGGTCATGGCGCGCAAAAGGTCGATGAGACCGACAGGCGGGTGCTGGCCTCAGGCAAGGAGCTTGGTTTCTTCGAGGAGGAATATCGCGATCTTTCCGGCAGTATGCGGCATTGGCTGGTGAACAAACTTCCGCTGCTCGATGCTGACGGCAAGGTCGAGCGCATCGTCAGCGTCGGGCTCGATATCGGCGAGCGCAAGCAGGGCGAGCAGGAGATGCGCAAGGCGAAGGATGCGGCCGAAGCCGCGTTGCGCAATCTGCGCGAAACCCAGAACTCGCTGATCGAAGCCGAAAAGCTCGCCGCGCTCGGGCGCCTCGTGGCGGGCGTCGCCCACGAGGTCAACAATCCCGTCGGCATCAGCCTGACGGTCGCCTCCTCGCTGGAGCGAAAGACCGCTTTGTTCGGCGCAGAAGTGTCACATGGCGCTTTGAAGCGCTCCAGCCTGAACGAATTTCTCGAGACCTGCCGTGACGCGTCGTCGCAGCTCGTGGCCAATCTCAATCGCGCGGCCGAGTTGATCGCTTCGTTCAAACAGGTCGCCGCCGACCGCAATTACTCGGATCAGCGCACCTTCGACCTTGCCGACCTGACCGAGCAGGTGGTCATGAGCCTGCGGCCCGGCTTGCGCAAGCGCCATCTGACGCTGACCGTGGACTGCCAGCCCAATCTCGTGATGAATTCTTATCCCGGGCCCTACGGGCAGGTGCTCACCAATCTGTTCCTCAACGCGGTCGCGCACGCCTTTCCGGACGGAAAGCCAGGCTCGGTCGATATCACGGCGCGTGAAGCCGGCCAGGACCATGTCGAAATCGTCTTTTCCGATGATGGTTGCGGCATGAGCCTCGATGTCCGGCGCCGGGCCTTCGATCCCTTCTTTACGACGCGGCGCGACCAGGGCGGCACCGGGCTCGGTCTGCACATCGTCTACAGCATCGTGACCAACCGCCTGGGTGGCCGTCTCGAACTGGATTCCGAACCGGGCAGGGGTACGCGAGTCCGGATCATCCTGCCCCGCGTGGCGCCGCTGGAGGAGGCCGCAGAATAGCCTCACCGCCGTTGAGGCTCTAGTCGGTGTTGGCAAGCTTTCGCAGCGTCGCTTCGAAGATCTGGCTGGCCTTACCGACCAGCGCAGTGCCGCTCATTTCGGCCGCGGTGTCGGTGAACGTGCCGGACACGCCGATGCCGACCGGACTTGGTTCGCCGAACAGAGGGTTGGCGTCCGGACTTGACGTATGGCGTTGAACGAGAACTTCGCCCTTGAAGGTGTTTCCTTTCACCGTGTAGCTGCCGGTATAGAATAAATAGGCGTCACCGCCGAGAATCCTGCCGTCCCGGAACAGGACCACGCCGCTGCCCTTGCCGACGCGCCCGTCCCGCAGATTTACATGGATCGAGTACAACCCATTCTTCATGATGCGGCCGATCAGGACGTCCGCCCCCCGCGGAGCCCATGGTTCTTATGCCAGAGTAAGGCACGGCGTCAACGCGGACTGGTACAAGCGGCGATCGTACCTGCCGGCGTCAGGCGTATTTCCTGTCGCGCTCCAGAAGCTCGATCGAGATGCCCTGCGGACCGCGAATGAAACAGATGCGCACACCGGGCCGGATGGTAACTGGCTCCTTGGCGAACTCGACTCCCTTGGCCCTGATCTCGGCTGCGACCGCGTCGATGTCCTTCACCGTCAATCCGAAGTGATCGAGCCCCTGATAGGGCGTCACCGGCGGCGCGTTGACGCCGTCGCCCGCCGCCACCGGCGCGATGAAGACCATGGCGCCGCCAAGCTTGACGTCGATGCGCCCGGGGCTGCGGATGATTTCGCCGCCCAGAATATCTTCAAGCCAGGCCGCGGTCGCCTCCGGGTCGGGACTGCGCAGATGGACGTGGTCCCAGGTCACTACCGGCATCTTTAAGAATCTCCAATGACTGATTTGGGCGCCGCGGGTGGCGAGCGTCTTTTGGGGAATGCGATGAGTTGATCGCCACCTGCAATCTAGCGGGTAGGGTTGGACCTGGCCATCCCCCCCGCATCCCTTGAGGGGTTGACGGCATGCCGGTAACCACGGGGCCGAATTTTATCGCCCATCGACGCAACTATTTTCGAACTTGGGAATTGGATGATCCGGCGAAGGAACGCGCAATCTATGGTCGTGATGGAGCCGCGCGGATCACGCGCGGCTTCTTGCGGTGCAGTGCAGCAGTACGCACCTTTGCCACATGGTGGTGTCGACCATGACGGAGGCATTTTTTCATCTTGGATCGACCGCGCTGGCCGGGCAGGCGAGCATTGCGGGTGTTAGGCCTTCCACAGCGTCCGAACGGGCCGATCGCGTGAGGACAGCGATCGGCTGGCTGCCGATTTTTGTGGTCCTTGGGGCGGCCGCCTGGCTGTTGATATCTGACTATGCCCGAAGACCGGCCGCGGACGGGAGCGTTCATCTGGCCGCAGCGACCGCGACGCTTTCGCGGACGCCCGGCACCACCGTCGGTCTGGCAAGAGGCACTTCCCTTAATCCGTCCGAGACGATCGCGCCCGGACAATCCGCACCGGTCGAGGGCCTGAGCATTTCGTCGCAATCCTGGCGCAGGGGCGGCCTGGGATCCAATGCCCTGGTTACGCTGACGCTCCGCAACGACAATGACTTCGCAGTCAGGGATATCGAGATTTCCTGTGCCTTCACCCGTCCGGATGGCAGTCGTTTGACGGATCGGACGCGATTGATTCACGACACCGTCAGCATGAAAAGCCGCAAGACCTTTTCCCGGTTGCATGTCGGTTTTGTGAACGTCAATGCCACCAATGCCCAATGCTCGGTGGTGGCAGCGCGCCACGTTTGATCTCGGGCCCGTCAATCTCAGGTACTTCGTCGAAGAAGGCGCGCAACAGGCGCTATGAAGACCATGGCGCGCAAGGAACAAATGCCGTCAGATCCAGTTGAGCCCTCGATCCGCGACATGGCGCGGATGGAGCAAATCTGAATGCCCGTGGTGCGTTATTTTCTCTTTGTTGGCGTTGCGTTACTGGCGTTCCTTTTCGCTGCTGATGCCTATCTGCCGAAAATGCCGGCCGTGGAATCCCCAAGGGCTACGGCCGATCTTTCCGTGATACGAATCCACTCCGTTCAGAAGTGGCCGGAGCGCATCGTCATCGATACACGCTTCCCACCATCACGCCTCCGACAACCGCGATGAGAGTGGTGAATATCCCGCCGGCAAGTTTGGCCGAAGCGCCGGAGAAAGGTCCGATACGGGAGGCGTTGGCGCAAGTCCAGCCGGCCGATCCGAAAAGGCCGGAGGCGCGGCGGAAACGCAGAACGATCGCGCGCGGCTACTTCGGCTCGCAACCCATTCGGCTTGCGCAGCAACCCCGCTTCGGCTTTTTTGGCAACGGCTTTTCCGGCAACAACGTTTGGTGAGCCAATTCGCTTCACGCGTCTAACCCAACCCGCTTATCGTCGCGCTAGCGACTCCTGGCGGGATGGCCCGGATTGGAAGCCGCTGTGCCGGGCCAAGGCGGGGCTTGTGGCCAAAGCGAGAACCAAGGAAGCGCCCAGCATTTGGGTTTTCATCACGCATTCCTTCGATTCGAAGGTCCGGCGCGACTAAAGAACCAGCGCGTTTCCGGCGAGCGGGCGACGGGCAGTAATAGCTCGCCAGCGGTCGGTTGCCGGGCTTTTTAATCATCGTTAGCTTCCTCTATCTCGTCCTCCAATTCGGCCTCCTCGATGGCGCGGTCGATCGCCTCGATGGCCTGCTGAACCTCGATGAGGTTCTTGATTGCGGTTTCAGTCTCTCCGCGCTTGTAGCCGGCTGCGATGGCCTTGGCCCAGTTGTGACGCATTTCCGCGAGAACCTTCCTCGCGTTCATCAGATCGTCATCGTCCATTGTCTTCCTCCCTGGCTCTCGCGGGAGTTAGCAATGGCGTGTGTGGCGCGTATGTCGCATGAGGCCATTGAAGCCACGACTATAGAATAGCAGCGCGTTTCTGGCGTGCAGGGCTCAGAAGAGAAGCTATTGAATTATTTTGGAAGGTGGCTTCGAACCAATACACGCTCAAGGCTCTTTGGCTGAAAGGCTAGTTTGAAGCGTCGGTCTCTCGTCGGACTAATTGCTGGTAAATTTCTGGTCACGAATTTCACTTCGACCATAATTGTTAAAATGCCATATGGCTTCAACGGCACGGGATCGAAATTGCGGCCATCTACCGCCAGTTGGCCCCGCCAACAGTTGGGAATATTCTCACGGCTTGAACCGTCTCCCAAGGGTCACCTCCAAAGAGGTGCGCGTGACTACCCCAGGAGAAAGGGAATAACTCATGAAACAGTTTATCCGCGCACTTTACGGCATATTGGTTGCTGGCGTCCTGATCAACGGTCCCGTGCGCGCCTATGAGATTGCGGCCGGCAACCTCGTCATCACGCAGGGCTGGATCAGAACAACCCCGGGCCGCGCCAGGGTCGGCGACGCATATCTCACAATCGAGAACAAGGGCACCGCGCCGGACCGGCTGACCGGCGCTAGCGCAGATTTCGCCGACAAGGTTCAGCTTCGCGAGATGGCCGTGAACGGCGAGGCGATAAGCATGCGTCCGGTCGAGAACGGCGTCGTGATCGAGCCGGGCAAGACCTTAAAGCTCGCGCCGGGCGACCTTCACCTGATGTTGCTCGGTCTGAAGTGGCCGCTCAGGCAAGGCGAAAAGGTTGCGATTACGCTTGAGTTCGAAAAAGGCCAACAAGTAGGTGTCCCGCTCGAGGTCGGGGGGGTTGGCACGCAGGGGCCTTCAAATCCGGATGACTAGGGCGGGCAGGTGGAGATGAAGAAACGCCCGGCCACTCAGGCATGAAGCTGCGAGAGGCACTAACCGGCGAAATTATCTTTACCTATGCTTAGCGCTCACCCAAGGGTTCGTTTGGAGTTGATGCTGAGGCTTGCCATTCGGTTGCGCCCCAGGTGTGGCCCACGCAAGCCCAGCAGAAGTCAGGCGACCAACGGGTGCTGGCGCGCTACGGCCGATGAAGATGGGCACTATTGTTTCGCCGTGGCGCTATGATGCTGCGGCCCGCGATGCGCGCCAATTGGCAGGTCGGCGATGCTCTGCGATCTAACACTACGCCTCGGTGTTCCGATTACCCCTCAATAGCGGCCATCCCGAACAGCCTCCTGGACGGGCGAGAAGGGCCAATACCCGTTATTGCCTGGTGAGGGGAGCCTCTGCTGCAGCACCGTATATCCAAACGCCGTCCTCCGCCCCGTTTTTGAAGCGCCTCATCACGCGCTGGACGGGCCATAAAATCACTCCGGTGTTAAGGCGAACGGCGATATTGATCTCGGCTTGAGGGTCATTGTCGTCCCCCTGCCAGTCGCCTCCATTCTGACGACGAATGACCTCGCCAACGTAGGCACCAATTGCAAATAGACGTGCACCCAATTGTTGAGACAGAAGTCCGCCTGGCTTTGGCCGTCCATTCGTCGCCTGTTCCTCGAAGAATCGATCAACTTGAGGCTTTCTAGGGAGAAATCCGCTTTGTAGCCCGATTGCGATAGTGCTCTCGAGATTTGCTCCGCCGACGCGAGAGCATCGCTGACGATTTTCGATGGGACCATGTGCGAGCCTCCCCCGCGACCCTCAGGTTCTTGCTGTTCGATAGCCAAGGCAGGTACAGCCACGGCGACTAAGAAAACCGTGACCCACCGCAAAGAATAAAAACTGTCGAACCGTCGCATCCTTGCATTCTGGAGCAGACAGCGGCTATCGGCAATGGAATGTCTCTTTCGGGTCAATCAAGTCGTTTTTGCGATCCCTGCTTTTGCGTACGATATCCACCGACCTTCGATCACGCCGCAGGCTCTCAAGACGTTTGCCAGGACAGCCAGCAAGCGCATGCGGACCGATGGCGGAGGCTACCGCCGCGATCACCTCCGGGCACTCGCCTAACGGGTCGAAGTCGACCAGAAAGAACTGCGCATCATGGGATCAAAAAGCGCGCTCCTGCGCACTCTCGTCGCAGCTTCAAGCGCAAAAACGGCAGGTTTTGGCGTGCCCAGTTCTGTACCGAAGTGGCGCGCTCGGAGCGATTCGAATTGCAGTACTAACATATTAGCTTATCTAGAATTTTTAGCTAAATTTTGATCCGAGGGACAAGTCGAGGGACAGGACGGAGGGAGGCTTGAAGTCGCCTGGTCGGTTAAAATCTAACTCTTAATCTGGGGGTCGGACGTTCGAATCGTTCCGGGCGCGCCAGTTATAGTGCTGATCTATAAGTAGAAACTCTGTTCAATTTTTTCGGCATTGACAATTGGCGCCGTTGGGGCTGCACCGGGGCAGCACCGCCGAGAAGATAGCATACTAACGCCTTGCTGGCAGACTAAGACCGTAAAGCTCAAAAGCACGGCGAAAGCACTCAGCTTCCGAGCGCTCGGTTGCCTCATTTCGGATTTGATCGAAGTACTCGTCCCGCAAAACGTCTCCCCAAACTTTTTTGTGGAAGTCGAACCTTTCTCGAAAAGCCGGATTTTTCCTCCATCGGGTGACCGAACTAGGCGAGACAGACATCAAACTGGCGAACGCACGAACGCCCATTTGCACGCCTTGAAGTTCTAGTTGGGCCTCCGTCGCGGCCGCTTGATCCAGTTGGATAAAGTTTTCGGACACGGACTTCCGGTGACGATCGACATCGAGCAATTCTTGAAACAGACAAATTAACGAATCGCCGCCGATGCATTCAAGCAGCTCAAGCGCGATATCTGAGATCATAGTTCTCGAAAGCGCTACTTTGCGCCTTGCAGGCGCGGTTCCCGTCTTTGCCTCTGCTTCCCGCAAAACCTTCAGTTCATTCCGAAGCCACCGGGCGACCGCTTCCTTGGTTTCCCAATTGGAATCGGTGATTGCGATCGTGGCGACTCGACTCGAAAAGCCTCCTCGCTTCTCGATAACACGCGAGACTGCGGATTTGCGATGAAACCACGCGTCCTCAGTCCCATCTGGCCATAAGTACTCGGGATGCCGCTCCGACGTGCCGGTATCGCGCGCGGCTTTGATCAGATCGAGCTTCGTTTGCTCATAAGCCTCCGAAAAGTTCTTACGAGCGAGGGTCGTGTCCTTCGCGCTCAATTTTCTCATGCCCATACCGACCGTTTCCATAGTTCGCGAAACCTCGACACCACGAACGTTAAATTCGGCGGACGCGGCAAAGAGAGACTGTTGCGATCGAAAACCTGTGCGCAACACATGTAATGATCCTATCCGGTTACTGCCCAAGTGTCAGGGTGATTCACCGGGAGCGACGGAAGATGACCGACTATACACTCACGCTTACCGCATGCGAGGCCGCAAAGATTTTAGGGCTCGCAACGAGCACTCTCGCCAAGCTTCGGCTTAACGGGAACGGACCGACGTATTGCAAGCTTGGGCGTCGGGTAGTGTATCGCCGGGCAGACCTGGAACGATGGCTCGATTCCCGCACTGCGCGCGACACTTCGGATGCCGACGCGCGCTTTCTTCGGGCTTTGACGGCCGCCCACGTTCGCTGAAATGAGAGTACCACCGCAGTCGGCGCCCGCTCTGCGTAGCGGCACCGGAATGGCCTCGCATAGCACCGCACTCAGTTTGCTTCCAGCCATCCAGGGCGGCGACTCCAGCCTAGGGGTGGCCCCAGACAGCCCTCGCTCACAAATGCGTCCTCTGGATGCTCCTAAGATCGCCAACCGAAATGAATCGGCGGAGGACTATAGCCGCATCGTCGCGGTGCTGAATGGCAAATGGCGCGTCATCGAATGCCGCGACAGGATTCAATGGATCTTGCAGTCCCGGGACACGCTGAAGGCGCTCTCTTCCGCCGTTTGGCGGGGCCGCAGCTATTGCAGGACCAGCGCGGCGCTAAATCGGCTCTTCCGTAGGCAAGCTGGCGCCATTGACCCTACCGCCGCCGCCGCCCTAGCCGCCTTGCCCGATTGGATTGAGGCGCCGAACTTACCCGCCCGATCACCCACCACGCGCAGCGCAGCAGAGGAACACATTTGATGGCGGCAACTGTTTTCCCATTTCCCATAATCCGGCGACGAGCATTCATCCGAAAGCAGGCCTTGCACGTTGCCCTGATTAGTCCGGAGGCAGGCGTTCGCTATTTGCAACATCAACTCGACGTTCAAGCTGAGACTATGCGGCGCAGGGGCATCTCAGAGAATTTAGTTCAGCGAGAACTTGGCTGCATGCGTCGCGCGATTCAGGCCGAATTGGCCGGCAATGTCCTCCAGACCGGACGCTGACGGCATGCAACCACCGCGAAGACTCACAGAGCACAAGATGGCAACTCTGTCTCGGAAGAGGGTCAGCAAGGCGAAAAGCTTTCCCAAAGGCGTCGGCTACAACATCCCGATTCCACGCGACCTGCTGGGCAGCCCGGCATGGCTCGCGATGTCGCATCAATGCCGCAAGTTGGTCGACGCTCTCATGATGGAGTGGGCGAACCATGGCGGCGAAGAGAACGGAAACCTCAAGGTGCCATACGACCAGCTCCAGGCCAGAGGATTGAGGCGAGAAACGGTTCTGGACGCTGTCGTCGAAGCCAAGGCGCTCGGCATCATTGATGCAGTTCGAGGACAGCGTTCCTACGGGTCGCGCCGATCTCCCTCCGTGTACCGCCTGACTTGGCTCGGTACACCTCGGAACGGCCTCACCGCAACCAACGAATGGCGTGCCATCAAGACAAAGGAAGAGGCGGCGGTCAGAGTCCGAAACGCCGTTGCAGAGCTAGAGCGCGAACGCGCGATAAAGCGCGCAATCAGAGCGCAACGGGCGGCCGAACGCGATGCGCGACGCACAGCATTGGGGGCAGCCGCATGAAAATTCCCCAGTACCGTTTTGAGCATTTCCCAGTACCGACCTCGGCACTTAGTGCCCGAGCGCTGATTCCAAGAAAGCCTGAAATCTCAATGAACCCCGACGAAGAGCGTGAAGACCTCCCTAGTACCGACGGTGGCACTGCTATCTATATTATCCCTGCACAGGGGGCCCGATGAGCAGCGCCCTACCTGACCCCGCCGCGGTCCTGGCCGCGTACCTCCGTGAGGCCGTTGCGGAAGCTAGGATCGCATACGAGTTCGTTCCGATCTCCCATACCTACAGCGCCTTGCAGGCCTGTTTGGCCGCTGAACAGGCGCTCGCTGTGCTGCGCGACGCTTTGGAGGCCGGCGTGCTGAGCCGAATTGCTGCGATATCTAATGCCTGCACTTAGAAACCAGCGCCAAGAACTATTCGCTCAAGCCCTCGCTCAAGGCAAAACCGCGGATAAAGCATATGAAAACGCTGGTTATAGGCGTAACAGACACAATGCTTCCCGCCTGAAAACAAACGAAACCATCATTGCTCGAGTATTGGAACTGCAAGCAGAGAAGCAGGATCGCTTCGTCCTTACCCGCCAGCGGCTGCTCGATGCGCTGCTTGAAAACCTCGAAAAAGCCCTCGGCCATCGACCTGTGAAGATCGGCGCAGAAGGCAAGGAAGTTTATGTTTACCGCGGCGACGTTGCGAACACCGCGATCAAAATGGCCGGTAGCGAACTCAATCTCTTCACAGAGAAGAAAGCGATCGCGCATCGAACAAACTTGGACGATCTCTCCGACCTTGAGCTAGTTCAGAAGGTTCGGGACGAGGCGCAGGTGCTGCTGGAGTATCACAGTCAGTGCGAACACGGTGAGAACGAGGCGGAGTAACACGCCTTGAAGCGATTAAGCTGGAGCTGCGGCCAGGACGCGCTGCACCACGGAGGTTCCAACTCTCAACGTCCGGCCGATCTTAACAAGGCCCATATCTTGCTTGCGGAGGCGCCGGATGCGCGTTTCCAACTCGGCCCTGCTCATACCCCACCGTTTTTCGTCCGCGCTCCGCTTGCGGTCCTTTCGATTCCCGCGGCCTAGCTTGACGCCATTGGCTTTTGCCCTTGCCAGCCCCGCATTGACGCGCTCGACGATCATCGACCGCTCAAACTCCGCGAAAACCCCGCACATCTGAAACATCGCTCGCCCCGACGGCGTGGTCGTATCGATCGCCTGCTGGTGCAGGTACAGGTGACAATTTAGCGCCTGCAATTCGTTCAGGAAGCCGACCAGATGCTGAAGGCTGCGGCCAAGCCGATCCACTGACCAGGCCGCGACCATGTTGATCTTGCGGGCAGTGGCATCGTTGAGCAACTGGTCAAAACCTGGGCGCTTGTCCCGGCCATTGGAGCCGGAGATGCCGGCGTCCTCGTAGACGTCCACCACCTGCCAGCCAGAATGGGCAGCCACAGCCTCGAGCTCACGCCGCTGGTTCTCCGTCGTCTGCCCATCGGTCGAGACGCGGAGATAAATCCCCACACGTCGTTTCATTGTCGAAGCCTCCAATTAGCCACTAGAGATTATAGCGGGTCGTAAGTATTGAAATACGCAAGCTGTTTTCAACTGTCAAATCAATGTTGCTGCTCAGCGGGTTACGGAGGGGTTTTCGGTATGGGCAAATGCCGGTCTCTCCGACGCGGACGAAGGCGGTAAATTCCCGGTTGGCGGCCTCTAATTAGCCTTAAAGACGAATGCCGACCAGACGTGGATTGCGATCAGCGGCACCATTGTCGCGGCAATACCGAAATGCATCCACTCCCACACCGATCTGGCCCCGGCGAATTTCAGCTTATCGGCAGGCGGGCCGAGACCGAACCGATGTGGATCACCACGCCCGATCCTCGTTCGATCATGCGGGGGACGAAGGCGCGGTCCAGCCGCGCCGGGCCCACTAAGTTGAGGTCAATGATCGCCTGCCAGTCGGCGTCGGACAGGGATTCGAACCAGTCGGCTGCCAGCCGACTGACAACGGTCTCGACGCCCGCGGCGGTTCCGATGTCGGCCGGGATGAACAGGACGCCGTCCACGCCGTGCGCGGGCGCCGATCGCGCG
>Ga0210402_10000718_pt1 | contig 36230 bp, 32 predicted proteins | sample IncBWC7MmetaG_FD_161055 | JGI IMG/M metagenome (GOLD analysis project Ga0210402, IMG submission 161055) | Forest soil microbial communities from Barre Woods Harvard Forest LTER site, Petersham, Massachusetts, United States - Inc-BW-C-7-M | ecosystem: Environmental > Terrestrial > Soil >...
AGTGGGCAAGCTGGATGTTACTAAATTAACACGTTAGCGGGAACGCCGCGGCGAGCCACTCCCTAAGTTTCGACCACCGCTTGCGTGCCTGCGCTCCCTTGACCGCGATGGCCAGTGCCTTCCGCTGCCCGACGAGGACGACCAGGGCTTGCCCCTTGTCACGCCCGTGTAGACCAAGTTCCTTTGCAGCATCACGTAGTGCTGCGTCGTCAGCGGGATCACCACTGCCGGGTACTCCGAGCCTTGGCTCTTGTGGATCGTCGTTGCCTTTCATGGCCCCCAGCTGCTGTCCGCCCCAGATAATTCTTCGCACCGCCTTACTGACGGGTTGCTTGTGTCAAAAGACATGATGGTTACTCGCACGTTTACCACCAGTAAATCTCGACATGCTGCGGGAGTTGTAAAGTGTTAGTGACCCGGGGTGGAGATGTACCCGGAGGCTTTATTGACAGTTTATCGTCAGATATACTTAGATTATCTTTCACGCGCCGGGTTTCAAAACCCTTGTCAACCATGTTAGGCGCTGCTCGGCGAGCTCTGAGCGAGGGGGGAACGCGGTCAATGCCGGCTGACAAATCGTTCACCGTTGGCGCGTTGGATTGACCCTGGCTTGGCGTTATGTCCGGCCGAACCAAGCCAGAGCGGGAAGCGGCGTCGGGATGTTCCCCCCAAACCGGCGCTGCTCCTTCCGTCGCTCGGCGCTGTAGCGCCACGCGATGCGTTGCGGCGGATGTGGCGGACCGTGTTGCGGGAAGGCGGTCGAAAAGTCCCTCTAAATCAATGCTGTGGCGGTGTTACGGCTCCATGGGGAGGGCCGGTGAAGCGCGAGCCTCGTTCGATCAGGCCGGCTGCGGCCTCCTTTTTTGACACCGCCAAAATGGAATGCGACCGCGTAAGGCAATGGGGACAAACGACGATGGAGGAAACGGTGGACTGCACAATTCTCTTGGAGCGCTCTTAGTCGGCCGACGGCGACCATGCTCGGCCGTCGGGGCGTCCACCAGGTAAACGCGGCCCGTTCCGCATCTCGCCAGCCGACACAGCTCTCGGATCACCGAGGCCGAGCCCGCGGCAGTGGCCAGCCCCTGCATCTTCGGCGTTCGGGCTCTCTTCGCAGTAAAGAAAATGATCGTCTTCATCAGGTCTTCTCTCGGGAGCGGGATGCTCCTGAGGCCTCGACGCCCGCCAACTGCTGTTGACGAGCGTGAGAGGCCGACCTGGAGGGCTTCCGCCGCGGCTTTTCTACATGCACCGCGGGGCTGAGCGCCGACGTAGGCAACGACGAGCTCTCGTCAGCACGAGAGGGGTCTCGCCGCCGTCATGACCCTGACGGCTCCGACGCCGCGAGCCCCCTCAACTGCTGCCGAGGGGGCTGGAGCGTTCACGAGCGGATGATCGGGGTAAGCGGCTCGTCGGGGCCGACCTCCTCTACGTCGTAGACCTCGGGCTCGCCGGGATCCATCTGGACCCAGTCTTCGAGCTGGCCTTCGTCAAAGTTGGAGGTGCGGGCCACGTTGCGGGCTTCGGCTGTACCATGGGCTTCGACAACGCTGCTTCTGCATTCGTTGACCGATCGCTCCATGTGCACCCGGAACCGGCGTAGCTCGGGGGTCACATCTGCGTCGTCTGGCTCGTGGATGAAGTCGTAGAGAGCCTGCGGGGTGGCGGCATCGAGATCTTCGGCCTCGTATTCGTCGGGGATCTCGCGCCAGCCCTCGATGGTCGAAGCTCTCGAGTTTTCGTAGTCTTCGACCTGTTGGTCCCAAGTGTGGCCGCTCTCGTCGAACATGGCAGCCTTTTGGGCTGCATCGGCGTTTGCCGCCTCGACGATGACGCAGTTCCACACCGGTAGCAGGTACTGCACTTCAACTGCAAACTTGGGCATCGGGGTCTCCCTTCTGATGCTTCCGACACCGCGACCCCCGCCAACTTCTGTCAGCAGGGGTCGTCATTTGCTCAGGGCTCCGAAGGGCTTCAGCCCGAGTTCGGCGAGCCGATCTTGCAGACAGCCTCGTCGGTCGTTTCGGCGTCGAGCTGAGTAGGCTCTTTTCGGAGATTTGATTGACGCGAACGCTGTTGTTTGTTCGAGCCCTTGTATTGATTACTTGTAATATATAGTAATCGTGTCGCCTTTATTCAAGGATTCACGATAGTAGATTGCAATATCAAAATGAAAATGGATCGGCGTAGGATCGCTCTATAGCAGATTCAGAACTGTTGCGGTTACCCTTGCTGGAAAGATCGACCGTCGGCAACGACACCACTCCGCGCACGTGCATGACAGATCGAGCAGATGCTGGCGAGTGGTTTGGCTCGATCTGGACATAGCAGCGCCGACCTCAGCGCAATGATCATGATTGCTTGGGAGGAACGCAGTGCCCCTGGAAACCCGCCTGCTGGATAACAGCCTCGCTTGCGGGGTCGACGGCCTACGCCTTTGGGAGTCGCAGGACAAGGCAGACGATGGACACATCACCCGGTGCGATTGTTTCGTCGGCGAGCTCATTTCGAGGATGAGTTGGCCGATTTCAGCGCATTCTTCGGCCCGCTTGAGCGGTTCCGGGAAGTTCAGATCACCGCTAGACCTAAGGGGCGCACGAGCCCAACCTAGAGGGGCGCTGTGCACCTCGATAACAACAAGGAGGCATTCCGATGACGATAAGGCCTGACCCAACCTTCCACGCGTCGCCGAAGCTCGCGATGGAAGCTCCGCTAGAGAACTTCGCCTACACCGTGCTGCTCAGTCCAGACTTCTCAAAGCCCGACGCGCTAGCAGTGATCGATGTACAGCCCGGCTCGCCTACATTTAGCCAAATTGTCCACACTGTAACGATGCCGTACAAGGGCGACGAGTTCCACCATTTCGGCTGGAACGCCTGCTCGTCGTCATTGTCGCCGCTCACCGGCCACGCGTTCCTCGAGCGGCGCTACCTGATCATCCCCGGGATCCGTTCCTCCCGCATTTATGTCGTGGATACGAAGCCCGATCCCACCAAGGCGGAGATTCACAAGATCATCGAGCCCGAGGAGGTGTTCAAGAAGACGGGCTACTCGCGGCCCCACACGGTCCATTGCGGTCCCGAAGGCATATACGTCAGCACGCTCGGCGGCGGCAAGGACGGCATCGACGGGCCGCCAGGCATCTTCATCATGGACTGCGAGACGTTCGATATCCTGGGCCGCTGGGAGATCGACCGCGGACCCCAGAACCTGCATTATGACTTCTGGTGGAACCTGCCGCGCGACTACATGGTGACGAGCGAGTGGGGGCTGCCGCCGCAATTCGAGAACGGGATCGTGCCGGAGGATCTGCTCTCGAACAAGTATGGCCATCGGATCCACTTCTGGGATCTCCGGGCCCGGCGCAACGTCCAGACGATCGATCTTGGCGCCAACCACCAGATGGCGCTTGAGGTGCGGCCCGCGCACGATCCCATACGCGAGTACGGGTTCCTGGGCGTCGTGGTCGACACTACGAACCTTGAAGGCTCGATCTGGACCTGGTGGCGCGAAGGCGGCAAGTTCCACATCGAGAAGACGGCGACAATCCCCCCCGAACCGGCGTCCAAGGACCAGCTGCCACCCTTGCTGCAAGGGTTTGGCGCGGTGCCGCCGCTGGTCACCGACATCGACCTCTCCATGGATGATCGGTTCCTTTACGTCGCCTGTTGGGGAACCGGCGAGATGCGTCAGTACGACGTCACCGATCCGAGGAAGCCGAAGCTTGCGGGCTCGGTCCACGTCGGCGGCATTGCTCGCCGTACGCCCCACCCGAGCGGCAAGGTGTATACAGGCGGTCCGCAGATGGTCGAGATTAGCCGTGACGGCAAACGGGTCTACTGGACCAACTCGCTCTACTCGACGTGGGACAACCAGTTCTATCCCGACGGAGTGCCGGGCGCTGAGGTCATGGCCAATGCGAACGCGAGCGGCGGCCTCGAGCTGGCAAAGGACTACTGGGTGAGCTTCCCAGATGGATACCGGGCACATCAGATCCGGCTCGAGGGCGGTGATTGCTCGACGGATTCGTTCTGCTATCCGTCGGTTTGAACTTGGGTGGATTGGACTGGACACCTGTCGTACTCTGGCTGGGTGTCGTCGCGAGTGGCCTCTATCACGGGGTGAACCCGGGGATGGGATGGCCACTCGCCGTTTCAGCCGGGCTGATGGAAAGGAGTCAGCGCGCCCTCGTGGCAGCACTTTGGCCGCTAACGGTCGGCCATCTGCTGGCGATGTTCGTGGTGATCCTTCCCTTCTCTCTGCTGATCGCCCTTGTCCAATGGCAGCGACAGCTCCAGATCGGCGCCAGCCTCCTGGTCATCGGGTTCGGCATCTTCCGGTTCGTCAACTGGCGCCATCCGCGGGTGCTGGCGCGGATACGACCGACGCAACTTGGGGTCTGGTCCTTTGCCGTGGCGATCGCGCATGGCGCGGGACTGATGCTGGTACCGATCTATCTTGGTCTCTGCCGCGCCGCCGACCTCAACAGGGGCCACGAGGCAGCAGGCGCCCTCATCAATGCCAATCTCGGCATGGCCGTCCTGGTCTCCGTCGTCCACTCTGTCGCGATGATCGCAGCCGGCGGGTTCTTGGCGTGGCTGGTCTACCGCTACCTGGGTCTCACGTTCGTGTCGCGGATCTGGTTCAATCTGGATGCGACTTGGGCCCTCAGCCTTATATTGATGGGTGCTCTCTCGCTTACGATTAGCCTGGCAAGCCGGCACTGAGTGCGTTCACGGTCATTCGCATCGGCGTTTAATGCGACCGCAGCTCAATGTGGAACTAACAACCAGCTCGCCGCCGCCAGAATTTGGGGAATGTCAGCTCGACTCTGGGAGGAATCGCAACGCAATGCTGGACACCGACGACCTGGCGCTATGGTACGCGCTCAATCGGCTGATGACCAATTACTGGGCCGACGTGGATGGCAACGGCGGCAGCCAGGCACATGAGTTTTATTTGCCGGATGCGCTCTACGCTGTCGGCAACAACCGGTTCGATGGAGAGCAAAAGATCCGCGCCTTCTATGCTCGGCGCCGGCAGCGCGGCAGAACCACCACGCGTCACCTGGTAGACAATCTTCGGGTATTCCGGGACGACGCGCGGCATGCCCGGACGGTCGGGGTGATGAGCCTCTACCGCGCCGACGGTAACCCGCCGTTTCAAGGGGCACGGCCGCCTGCGATGATCGCTGATTTTGAAGCCCAGTGTGTGCTCGGCGACGACCGGCTGTGGCGTTTTCAGTCGCACGTGCTGCGGCCGATTTTCGTCGGCAGCGACGCCCCTATTTCGTTGACGATCGACCCGAAACACCTTTGAGCGCGACGCGCGGCTGGCGGACCGCAGGAAATCTTACTGTAAGATCGTCGGGCACCAGATATTGACCGTCACATACCAGGCCTCGAAACCCCATCCTTCTCGGACGGTCGGGCCGCAATTCCCAGCGCGAAGCGCAGCACCCAAGACAACGCCGATTCTGTCGAGGCGAGCCACGCCTCGCGCCTTCGAGACCTTCATTCGGTCGCGAGCGCCGCCTGGCACGCCGTGCCCGCTTGATCCCGGTAGTGCCCCAGGATCTTGACCTCCATCATACCGTGATGCCGCAAGCGCCAAGGGCAAGTACGCCAACCGAGGTCCTAGCCGGCCTCGTCGAGCGCGTCACCTTTCACAACGAAGAGAACGGCTTCTGCGTGCTGCGCGTCAAAGCCCGCGGCCAGCGCGACCTGATCACCGTCCTCGGTCACGCGGCGATGATCGCGGCCGGCGAGTTCGTCCAGGCGAGCGGGACCTGGGTCAATGACCGCACCCATGGCGTCCAGTTCAAGGCCGCGTTCCTCAAGGCTGCAGCACCAACGACGACTGAGGGGATCGAGAAGTATCTCGGCTCGGGCATGATCCGCGGCATCGGGCCGATCTACGCCAAGAAGCTGGTGCGCGCGTTCGGCGATGCCGTGTTCGACATCATAGAGCAGGAGCCGGGCCGACTGCGCGAAGACGATGGGGATCGTCGCGGTGGCTTTCTTTATGGCCACCGCCGCGTTCGTCGAGATTGAATCATCTGAACGCATCTGAGCACGAGCGAAATCTCATAAGGTTATGCGTCATTCCCGCGACAGCGGGTGTGAAGAAAATCTAGGTCGAGGTGCGGCCCGCAATATATTCGGGTCGTCGTCCCGGCGAAAAGTGGGACCCATGGTCAAGAAATGGGGCCTCGGTTTTATGATCTCGACCGAGGCGGTGCCGGGCGGCCGCAGCGCCGGAAGCCTCGCCTGGGCCGGCGGCAACACCTACTTCTGGATCGACCCGGCAAAGGGCGTCGCCGGTGTGATCCTGATGCAGCTAATTCCGCTTGCCGACGTCAAAGCGCTAGCGGTGTTCGCCGGTTTCGAGACAGCGGTTTACGCGGCGCTGAGTTAATGTCGAGGAGAGACAACGCGTCTGATGATGCACGCTGCTCAATAAGTGCCAAGAGCTCCGGATCAGCCATTCTCGCTCGACCGGGCCCCAAGTCGTACAGAGGCGCAATAGCGTCGTAGTCTGCGCGCGGTGACCGGTTCGCCAAATGGCCTCTCCTAGATCACAATCCGCTCGACCTCGTCGAGACTCACTTCGTCGCGTCTGCGGTCACAGGACATGTCGCAGAGCGCTTCCTCCACCGCCGGATCGGACAGTTGAACCATTGCTGCGAGAAATAGATGCGCAACATCCCTTCTACTCCGACCGGCGGGCGGCCATGGCCGGGCTTTGGATAGAACGGCTCGATCAGCCCGTACAGCGCCGACCACGGCACGACGCGCTCCATCTCGGCCAGAAACGCTGCCCGTCGCGTCGTCTTGGCGTGGCGGTCAAACCCCACCGCCGCCAGCGTCAGCTGCTTAATCTCCCCCAACCTTTGCGCACCAATCGACCCCGCTGCGCATTATATCACGATCACTGGCCCGATGGCTTTTGCAGAGGTCCTCTAAGCCGAACTTTGACCACTTTTTGAGTCAAGCTGCCGGAAGGACCCGATATTTGTTGGAAGAGCAGTCATGTAATAAGGTTGATTGCCATTGACACGGCGTGACCATCGTGATTCTCTCGGCGCATGTATGTGGCTGTCATCCCCAACCGAGGCTCGCCACCGGCCATCCTGCTGCGTGAGAGTTACCGCGAGGCCGGCAAGACCAAGAACCGAACCCTCGCCAACCTGTCCGGCTGGCCCGCCGAGCGCATTGAACAACTCCGCGCGGTGCTGCGTGGTGACAAACTGCTGCCCGCCGCTGAGGCGGTGGAAATCATCCGCGCACTGCCGCACGGCCACGTGCTCGCCGCGCTCGGCACCGCGCGCCGCATTGCGCTCGACGCCGTGCTGCCCCGCCGGGCGTCGCAACGCCGGCGCGATCTGGCGCTGGCCCTGATCGTTGCACGCCTGCTCGAGCCCGCGGCCAAGCTGGCGACCGTGCGGATGCTGGATCCCGCTACCGCCAGCCATTCGCTGGGCGAGATGCTGGGGCTCGGCCGCGTCGCCGCCAAGGAGGTCTATGCCGCGCTCGACTGGCTGGGCCGCGAGCAGCCGTTCATCGAAGCCAGGCTGGCCCGCCGCCACCTGAAGAACGGCGCGCTGCTGCTCTACGATGTCACCTCCACCTATCTCGAAGGACGCTGCTGCGAACTGGCGCAGCATGGCTACAGCCGCGACCACCGTGGCGACCGGCCGCAGATTGTCATCGGCCTGATGTGCGCGGCCGACGGCTGCCCGGTAGCGGTCGAGGTGTTCGAAGGCAATACCGCCGATCCGCTGACGCTGTCGGCGCAGATCGACAAGTTGAAGCAGCGCTTCCACCTGCAGCGCGTGGTGATGGTGGGCGACCGCGGACTGCTGACCAGCGCGCGGATCGAGCAGACACTACGCCCGGCCGGTCTGGATTGGATAACCGCGCTGCGGGCTCCCGCGATCAAGCAGCTCGCGGCCGCGGGCGGGCCGTTGCAGCCCTCGCTGTTCGATGACCGCGACATGGCGGAGATCACCAGCCCCGACTATCCCGGCGAACGCCTGGTGGTCTGCAAGAACCCGTTGCTGGCTGCGCAGCGGGCCCGCAAACGCGAAGAGCTGTTGGCCGTCACCGAGAACGACCTCACGCGCATCGAGGCCCGCGTGCAGCGGGCGCGCAAGCCGCTGCGCGGCGCCGCGGCGATCGGCCAGGCCGTCGGCGCGGTGCTGGGACGGCGCCACATGGCCAAGCACTTCCAGATCAGCATCGGCGACGACGCGTTCAGCTTCGCCAGAAACCACCTCAGCATCGCCGCCGAGGCCGCGCTCGACGGCATCTATGTGGTCCGCACCAACCTGCTGGCCGCACAATCTGATGCCGCCGCCACGGTGCGCGCCTACAAAAGTCTCAGCGGTGTGGAGCACGCCTTCCGTTCGCTGAAGACCGTCGATCTCGAACTGCGTCCGGTGTTCCATTGGACCGCGCCGCGGGTGCGCGCGCACGTATTGCTCTGCATGCTGGCCTATTATCTGGAATGGCACATGCGTCAGAGCCTCGCTCCGATGCTGTTCGACGAGCCCGATCCGGCCGCGCGCGAGCAGCGGACGTCACCGGTGGCGAAGGCCGAGCCCTCGCCGGCGGCGCAACGTAAGGCCGTCCGCAAACGCACTGACCCGGCCGAGGGCGAACCGCTCCCGGTGCACAGCTTCCACACCCTGCTTGGCGATCTCGCTACGCTCACCCGCAATGTCGTCCGCCTCGGAGGCGATCGCCTCGCCGCCATCCTCGCCACCCCCACCCGCACACAGCACCGTGCCCTCGACCTGCTCGGCCTCACGCCCACCGCGTAGACAGAACGACACCGCCCAATTCAAACTATATCAATAACTTGCGCTCGAAAGAGGGCAAAGTTCGGCCTAATCCACCCGAGTTTCGGCCTCGCTTGTAACCCCGAGCGGCGGCCATCGCGGCGGCAAGCAAAGCGTCTGCGGCGGCGGGATTGTCCTCGGCCATCCATACCGCGGCCGCGCGCAGCTCGCGCTGCGCCAGGGGCGCGAATATCAGCGCGTTCACCTGCGCCGTTTACGTACCGCGTTGATCGCCGCCCTCACCTCAACCTCGACTTCCTCGATCGTAGCGAGCTCCTCGGAGAGGCCCTCCTCGCGCGCCGCCTCCAGAGCGAGGTCACAAAGGCTTTCCGACGCTCCTCGGCCTCCTGGAGCATTCGCAGCCTTGCCACGGCAAGCCAGGAGGCGGACCATCTCCCTATCACGCCGCACATCCGGCGAATGGCGGATTTTTTATTCCACTCTCATGTCCGCCTTTCCAAGTAGCAGGCGCGTAAATTCGTGGCTTTCTTTCAAGCGCTTGTTTTTGGGCTGTACCAGGCAAGGCAGGAGGCACGGCCGTCATGACGACGGTTGATCATCCTCTGATGCGCGGGTTGGAACCGCATGACCGTTGATACGTCGCGGAGCTGCCTCGGTCTAGCGACTAGCATCGGATCGGCGATCCGGCAGATAGTGGATGCGGGGTTCTCCTGACCGCGAGCGCGCCCCAGCCTTGCCCGGAAGTCCTAAGTTGAGTGGCTCGCTGGCGCCTCCTTTGGCTGCGATCATTGGTCTTGTGCGATCAGTTTGTCGTCACCGTCACTTGCCGGGCGATGGCCCACACGAAGCCAGCCAGTTCGCGGGCGATCGCGGTGGTGACGAGGTTGGCCGGCTTGCCGGTGCGGGCGAGCCTGCGATAGCGCGCGCACAACCGCAGTTGCCCCTTCCAGGCGATGTCCCGGATCAGCCTGGGCTGGCGCTCCTGCCGCAACAGCAACTCGCGGCTGAGCGGTAGCTCCAGGCCGCCTCGATCAGCAGCCGACGGGCGGTACTATTTCCGGCCTTGGTGAGGCCGCCGCGTTTGATGCTGGCACCGCTCGAATGCTCGCACGGCACCAGCCCGAGATAGGCCATCAGCTGGCGCGGATTGCTAAATCGCGAGAGGTCGCCCCGTTCGGCGATCAGGGTTGCCGCATTGACCAAAGCCATGCCGCGCATTGTCTGCAATGCCGCCACCACCATGGCGTTCACGCGCTCTGGCTCAGCCACGCTGGCGACGCTCTCTCCGCCGCAACGCTCGGTTGCCTGCGTCGCACTTCTTTCACTATGGATTGGGGTTTCTGATTGACGGTCAGGTACAGTCGGCCCAGATATTCGCCGACGATTCCGAGGATCAAGAGCTGCACGCCGGAAAGCAGAAGAACTGCCGCCATTAGCGACGCATAGCCCGGCGGTGGGGACCGAAACAGCGCCTCTCCGACCACGATCGCCCCTCCAAGAGCCCCCAACGCGCTCAGAATAAAGCCGGTAAACGTACTGATCCGCAAAGGCATAACCGAAAAATTGACAAACATGCTCATCCATAACCGTATAAGCCGACGCACTGTATAATTGCTTCTTCCTGATGACCTTGGGAGATGATTCACGAGAAGCCGGTCTATGTCTTGTGTTACCTGGAGAATTAATCCATCGACATACGGAAAGGGGCCCTCATAACGACTGATTTCTCGTACCACGAACGCGCTCATGCAACGGAAGCTGGAAAGATACAGGCCGCTAGGCTTGTCGAGGACGAAATTTGCGACCCGGCTCGCAAAGCGGCTAGCGAAGTTGCGCCACATAGGATGTCGCTTGTGATCGTAGTAGGTATAGACCACTTGCTTGCCGCTCCGCTGGCTAAAAGCCAGAAGGCGCTGCACCTCCTCCGGAGGATTCTGCAAGTCGTCGTCCATCGTAATCACGTGAGCTCCGCCTGAGTGGCGCAGCCCCGCCATTACCGCGTTGTGCTCGCCGTAGTTGCGCGCAAGGTCGATAAGGGTCATTGGGACCCGCGCGTTGTCGAAAAGGGCGTGGAGAACTTGAAGGCTATTATCGACGCTTCCGTCATTGACAAGCACGATTTCGTGCCCACCAGGGATCCGAAGCCTCTCAAGCGCGCCAATGAGTTCCACGACACTGTCCGCGCCGTTAAAGACCGGAATCACGATCGAGAGGGCGAGACGAGGTGCAGTCTCGGCGCTCGTCTGGTCGGTCTCAACCATCGGCGGCGTCTTCCTTGGCAGCGATTGCGAGAACCGACCCGCCGAACGGGAACCTCAATCCCGCTCGCAAGAGGATAGTTTCGAGGGCGGTCGCGGCACGACCAACCGCGTCGACTGGGAGAGGGTGCAAGGCGACCCCGCCGGTGACCCTCACACCCCCGGGAGAAAAGAGCTTGCGCGACATCACCATAAAAGGAAATAGCAGGGAGTTCCAATAAGTCGAGTAGATAAGGCGGAACCCGGTCGCCTTCAACAAACGTGCCAGCGTCGTTGAAGTATAACGCCGAGTATTATGTACAGCGGTGTCGTGTCCAGATAACATCCAGCGATAGGCTGGAAGATTTAAAATGAGCCAGCCGCTTTCGGCGAGGCAGCGACGGAATTGCCTCAGGGCGCCCTGTTCATCTACGTTGCGATGACACAAAACGTCAGCGCTGTAGATTACAGCAAAGACGCCGTCGGGAAAGGGCAGGGCATTGACCGATCCGGCACAGATTGGGCGGGCGCTCTTGGCTGTTGCCCGTCTGCAAGCTTGCTGGTCAGAGTCGAGACCGAGCAAAGTGCGATCGGGGTACCAGGTTGCTAACCGGGCGAGAAATCCGCCCGTCCCGCAGCCAGCGTCCAGGATCGGCCGGTCGTTGGCTTCGAGCGATACTCGATGCTGGGAAAGCATCAGCAGGTTTCGGTGACCGGCGGCGAACCACCACATCTGATCCTCGACGCGGTCGAGCTTGTCATATTCAGAACGTTCCATGAGGGATGGGCTCTCTGTTCCCCCGAGGTCGCAAACGCAGAACGCCTGTTTAGCCGGCCCTATTCCTGTGTGCATGTGATAGAGTAAAGGCTCGATGGTCATGGCAGGTCTGGTCCCGGCGGGGGTCTTGACGGTACGGCGGCCAAAGGCCGCCGTACCATCCGCTTCTGGGTAAAGCGGTCGCGCCGATCGAGCACAACCGACAGCAACGCGCCCATACGCTCGACTCGGTAGACCGGTCGGCCAGGCAGCGAGCGGTCACAATTATCCTTGGTAAACGCGATAAAAAAGTCTGCCCGAGAGAGCTGGCGCGTGAAGCGAAAGTTCGCCGGAAAGTAGTAATCGGCCGAGATGGGCGGACCGCATACCGCCACCGTAAACTCGCGCTCCTCGAAATCCGGGCCGTAAGCCGCGCGTAGGTAGTCCTCAAGCCCTTGAACAGCCTCGGCGTAGGAATTAGCCCAATAGTCGAGCTTGAACTTCTGCTCCGCGCCGGCAACGCCGCCAACAAAGGAGTTATAGTAGACATATTGGTCCGGGTGCAGCATGGCCATGACCGAGATATGGGCCATGCAATATAGAGCAATGACGGCGTAAATGGGTTTTCGGTATCGAAAGCGCCCTAGCCGAGTCAATCCCTGGCTGGCAACCAGCGCTGAGGCAACCGCCGCGAGCGGCAGTACGAAGATGAAATGTCGCATGCCGTCGAACAGCACAGCCTTGATTGCGATCGCAAATGCTACTGGGAAGACGATTCCGACACTAAGGATGAGGTACACGAGCACCTGTTTCCGGGAGATCAGTGTCCGGCCTCGGGTGAGAGCTACCCCGCCGAGGATTGGGGCGCACAATAGGAGAACGAGTATCAGCTCAGGCAACGCAAGGGCGACGTGGGTGGGGAGATATGTCCACGGTAAGTTGGAAGCGGGGACGAAGCGTCCGGCAAACAGGGTGCTGAATGGAAAGTCTTGATGCGAGAAGAACGCGAGCGCTCGCAGGGGGTTCTCAATCGGATCGGTCTGCCCCCACGGCCAAAATACCAACATGACTGGATAGGCAAAAAGCAGGACCGGCAAAAGGACCCGCAAAAGCGCTGTCCAAGCAGCTTCGAGTAGCAAAACCGGCCGACGGGCGACGATAGTCCGCCATCCTCCGTCGAACGCAAGGAGCAGACCCGAATAACACAAGAGCAGCAGACCTCCGATCCGCACACCCATTGTCATGCCTATCGCCACGCCGAGCTTCGCCAGCAGTCCAAGCGGCGGCTGAGGCAAAGTCGGTACCATTCGAACCATGTAGTAAGTTGCCCAGACGACACCGACGGCGAAGGGAATGTCTTTTGGGTTATTGAACATCTGCCCGTAATAGTTCGGTGTCAGAAGTAGAAAGAGGGTAGCGAAAAAACCGACTCTGGCGCCGCCCACGGCATGACCGAGTTTAAAGCAGCCCGCCAATCCGAGGACCCCCACAAGGGCATTCAGAAGATGCCGCGTCTCGTAAATCCCCATAGGGGAGACGCGATTCAGCGCTGCGGCGGCGGTGTCAAAGATTGCCCCGTAATTGTAGAGGTCACGCCAATGGAGAGCATTCCGGTCCGCAAAAAATGATACGTAATAATCTAGAACAAAATTCCCATACCAATTATGGGCGTCTTCATCCCAGGTAACCCCGTAATCCCGGAACGTCAGCAACGCGAGGGCGGCACCGAGCACGATGATCCCGAGGGACAGTCGGTCCCAAAAGATCTCTGCGTCTAATTCCTGGCAGCGTGGCGCGGCACAGGTTACGCCGGCTGTGAAGGGTTTGGCGGCAAGCGAGGTTGCGAAAGGTTCCATTATTGGATCCGGGAGGCGCGGAACTCTCCTCCAGATCGCAGGATCTGAACTCTATTTGGCCACATCTGTCAAGCAGCACCTTCGCTGGCTTACAACCCGGCCGCGGTTAATAACGCGCTAAGAACGCGGTCAGCAGCGAAATATTCGCGCGCCAGCTCCCGCGCCGCTCGACTGTGCTTAGCGTAGTCGGAAGTGATCGCATCGATGCCGGCGAGTGCGTCGTCGTAGGTAGAATATTCGAACAATCCGCGCCCGACCGGATAGAAGTTGCTAAACCCCGTTCGCATTGTTACGACCGGGCGACCGGCGGCAAGGTAGCAGGCGCTGCGATCACTAAACCAGCCGCTATTCGATCGAACGTAGATATCCTTCGCCACCGTGAACTCAGCGCGCGAGCCGCCAATAAACCCGGCATAACGCGCCATATCGGCTGAGATCGGCCGCGGATCGACCAAGCTCCAACCGCGCGTTGTAATCTCCGAGCGCACTTCGCCCGAGGGCGGCAGCATCGCCATGCGAAAGCAGATCTCTGGCCGCCGTTTGGGTAGATCGAGAAATTGCACGAAGGTCACGTGCTTCGACCAGACATATGTCGAGCCTTCAAAATCGATGTTTTTTCCTTTGTTCTCCCAGGTGCCGACGGTCGTGAAGCAAGGCGGCTCATCACGCGGTTCAGGCCAATGCGTGAGATCTATCGGCGGCCGGGTCGGACGCCAGAGGATATCGCACACCGGCACTGCGCAATCGGGGGTGCCGAGGCTCTCGCCATATGTAAAAAAGTGCGTATGAGCATCAAGGTAGGCGCGGGCCGATCGATCGCCCTTGGCGTATTTGATCTGCTCATAGATAGGGTCTGTGTCAATCATAATCCGGACTGGACAGCGCAGATGCTCTTCGCGCAGTTTTGTTGCGCCGCAGAGGTTGATAATGCCGTCGGCCTCGGCGTAGAGCGCCTCTACGCGGTCGCGTGAGAGCCCGTGGTAGGCGTCGCGTGGCGCGTCCCAGTAGGCCCAGCGGTGCCCGAACCCGTAGCGGTCCATTATTCGTCGAAGAGAGGCCACATTGTAGTCGCATCCCGTCACCACACTATTAGCCCAAGGATCATAAGGATTGGCTCCGCCGTCTTCGACATACCAAGCTTCGTAGCCAAGCTGCTCTATTCCTAAAAGATAATGCATGGCTTGCCATGCGATACCGGCCAGCGGCATCTGAGCGGCGAAATGGAGAACAACAATTTTACCGCGCTTCATCACGATCAGATCCATTGGTCAAGGGGGGCGAGGTGACGGATAACGGCCGGGGTGGGCGGCTCATTTCCCTTCAGCCGGGATAACAAAATATTGCCCCATATGACAGGTCCCTCGCGGCTAATGAACAGGTTTGCGATGGAGAAATGGCTCTTGGGGGTTGCCCTGCGGTGATCTCACGTGTTAGGCAGAGAGCTAGATTGAACGTGCCCTCTGGGTCGGATCGTCGGTCTGGACCGAACGGGTCCCAGCGGTGCCTCTAGCAGGACTTGGCGCCTGAGGTTCGGCTACTCGGGCTGCACTAGCCCATTTGATCTCGCAGTCGAGTGTGGCTCGCTGACAGTAGAGGGTGGTCCGGCGAGATGACGCCACCAAGAGGCGGAAAGCTCTCGAAGCTCAGGAGGAAGATGCAACCATCATGACCTATGTTGTCACAGAAGCGTGCATCCGCTGCAAATATATGGATTGTGTAGAGGTCTGCCCCGTCGACTGTTTCTACGAGGGTGAGAACATGCTGGTTATTCACCCCGATGAATGCATCGATTGCGGAGTATGTGAGCCGGAATGCCCAGTCGAGGCAATCATTCCAGATAGCGAGCCGCCGGCAGAACGCTGGCTGGAACTTAACCGAAAATATGCCGTAGCCTGGCCAAATATTACGCGCAAAAAGGCCTATCCCGCTGACGCCGATGAATGGAAGGATGTGCCGGACAAATACGATAAGTTTTTCAGTGCTAATCCGGGCGGGACCTAAGCTCGCCCCGACGGCGCGGCCCGAAACGGCACGACCCTCTGATTACCTAATTTTGCGGCGCCAGCGGCCTTGATCTGCTGGCTTTCGGGTGGCCTTTCGGGGTATTCTGGCGATCCCCCACGCTCTTCGTCGAATCGTGGGCGGTGGTCGACCCGCGGTTCGGCGACCGGCTAAAGCGGATCGATCGCGAAAGATGGATATGACTTTGGAAAAGGCTCCTTTCACAACTGGTGATCTTGTCGTTTATCCGACCCATGGCGTCGGTAAGATCGTGGGGATCGAGATCCAGGAGATCGCCGGTCACACGCTGAACGTATTCGTTGTGCATTTCGACAAAGACCGTATGACCCTGCGGGTGCCGCTGGCCAAAGCGAAAGTGTCTGGCTTGCGTCGGCTGTCAAGTCGCAAAGAAATGGATGCAGCGCTTGCAAAGTTGCGCGGGCGCTCACGGGCGAAACGGACTATGTGGAGCCGGCGCGCCCAGGAATATCAGGCCAAGATTGCTTCCGGTGATCCCGCTTCGATCGCCGAAGTGGTACGCGACCTCTATCGCAATGTCGGTCAGCCCGAACAATCTTACAGCGAGCGCCAGATTTATCAGGCAGCACTCGACCGCCTTGTTCGCGAGTTCGCAGCGGTCGAGCGGATCGATGAGAGCACCGCGACCCAGCGGGTGGAACAATTACTTACTGCGTGAGTGCTGCGCGGATGGATTCCGCGTTTGAACAAAGACCGAATCTCGCGAGCAAATTCGCCCAATTTCGGGGCGGTCTGAGGGTCTGGGCGATTTCCGCCGTACACGGTGCGGCGCCGCGTCTGGCCCGATTGCACGATACGATTAGCGACAACTTCCACGAGGGCGATCGGCTCGTCTATCTCGGCAATTATATCGGATACGGCAGCACGGTGCTTGAGACCGTCGACGAAATTCTAGATTTCCGTCGCCGCGTTCTTGGGCGCCGCTACGGCTGTAGCTGCGACGTCGCCTTCTTGCGGGGTGCGCAAGAAGAGATGTGGCAAAAGCTCCTGCAGCTTCAATTTGCGCCCAATCCCGGTGAAGTCCTGGAATGGATGGTGAAGGCCGGCATGGAAGCGGCGGTGCGGGCTTATGGCGGTGATCTGCGGCAGGGTTTCGCTGCCGCCCGCGACGGTCCCCGCTCGATCACGCGGTGGACGGGGGCTCTACGGCGCGCGATGAACGCTGCACCGGGTCATACCGCGCTGTTCTCGGCACTGCGTCATGCTGCCTTCACCGCGGACCAGGGAATGCTCTTCGTCCCTGCTGCGATCGATCCTTCACGGCCCCTGGCTGCGCAGGGTGATGCATTCTGGTGGGGACATGACGACATTCTGGCTTTGGATACTTCGTTCGCGGGGTTTCGGCGCGTGATCCGCGGGATCGACCGCCACCAGCGAGGGTTCGCCGAGCGGGTGTTCGCGGTATCGCTCGACGGGGGCAAAGGGCACCCGGGCCGGCTCCTTGCTGCTTGCTTTAGCGCTGATAGTGAGGTGATCAAATTGGTGGAGGCGTAATCGCATGATCTGAGTCGACGCTCCGCTGCCAAGTTCCCCGGAGCGCCGAAATCAAATGACCATCTGCGTGTGCGGATCGATCAGGTGCATCTGGTTGAGATCGGCGACAAGTCGCATCGACTCTCCGACACGTCCCGCGGCGGCAGGGTTGACCCGCCCGCAGACTTCCACGCCGTCGACTATGAAATACACCATTGTTTCCATGCCCATCGGCTCAACCACATCGAGCGGCGCCTCGAAGGCGGCTGCGCCGGGCGGCACATCCCCGCGCCCTTCGATAATGTGCTCGGGACGCAACCCGAAGGTCAGCTCCTTGCCGACGCGCGCACGATAGCGGGCCACGCGCGAAGGCGGTACCGGTAAAGAGAGCCAGTCTGAAAGCCGAACGGTCAGCCTGCTGCCGTTCTCAACTAGGCGGCAGGGCAGCATGTTCATCGTCGGCGAGCCGATAAAGCCGGCCACGAACTGGGTTTTCGGGGAGTGGTAGACCTCGTGGGGGGAGCCGATCTGGTCGATCCGCCCTGCGTTCATGATGACGACGCGATCGGCGAGGGTCATCGCCTCGACCTGGTCGTGAGTAACGTAGACCGTTGTCGTCGTGACCTTCTGATGGATCTTCTTGATCTCGGTGCGCATCTGAACGCGCAATTTGGCGTCGAGGTTGGAGAGAGGCTCGTCGAATAGAAATACCTTTGGGTTGCGAACGATTGCGCGACCCATCGCAACGCGCTGGCGTTGCCCGCCCGAAAGCTGCTTCGGGCGACGATCCAGAAGCTCGGTGATGTCGAGAATGCGGGCAGCGCCCTGGACGCGCTCCTTGATCTCCGCCTTGGGAAATTTCTTCAGCCGAAGACCGAAGGACATGTTCTCGAATACGGTCATATGAGGGTAGAGGGCGTAATTCTGGAACACCATCGCGATGTCCCGATCCTTGGGCGGCACGTCGTTGACCAGCTGGTCGCCGATATAGATCTCGCCCGAGGTGGCTTCCTCGAGCCCGGCGATCATGCGCAGGGTCGTGCTCTTGCCGCAGCCCGAGGGGCCGACCAGCACGATGAACTCGCGATCGGCGATGTCCAGATCGATCCCTTGGACCGCCGGGGTCTTGTCAAAGGTCTTGACGATGTTGCGAAGCGCGACTTGCGCCATATCCTACCCCTTCGTAGCGCCGGCGGTCAGGCCGGCGATGTAGTAGTCCATCAGGAACGCATAAATGATCAGGGGCGGCGCGGCACCCAGCAGCGCGCCGGTCATGATCTGTCCCCAGGCGTAGACGTCGCCCCTGATCAGGGTCGTGACAATGCCGACCGGCAACGTCAGCTGGTCGGCCGACGTCGTGAACGCCAGCCCATATAGAAAATTCGCCCATGACACCGTGAAGCAGAAGATCATAGCGGCGATAATCCCCGGCAACGCGACTGGGATAAAAATCTTGTCAGCATCTGGATATATCCCGCGCCGTCGATTAGCGCCGCCTCATCGAGCTCTTTGGGGATACTGGCAAAGTATCCAATCATGATCCACGTGCAAAACGGGACCGTCAATGTCGGTAGCAGGATAATCAATACCCACCAGTGATTGATCAGCTCTATGCCTGTCTTGTCATGAATAAAGGCAAACGTCTTAAACAGCGGGATAAAAACCAGGGTGTCGGGTATCAGATACGCAAGGAAGACACCCGTCGCCAGGGTCGCCGATCCCCAAAATTTCATCCGAGCAAGTGAAAACGCGGCAAGCACACTGATCAACATTGTGATGGTCACGACACAAAGCGAGACGACCGCAGAATTCCGGAAGAAAATCAGATAAGTCTTTTGTGTTAGGAGATCTGCGTAGTTCGATAGTGTCGGGTTGTATACCCACCACGGGTTGCTCGCAGCCGAAATTTCTGCGCTCGATTTGAGCGAGGTGATGAACATGTAGACCGGCGGCGTCAGAAAAACGATCACGAACAGGATCAAGAAAAAATACGACCAATACAATGTTCTGCGACGGCCCTGCGAAATACTGCCGTACCGGACACCGGGGGTATGACCGGCGTCGGCGATAGCGGTTGTCATGCCTCATTTCCTCGCTGGCGAACGTTGCGCAGGATCAAAACCGCCGCCAGCGCCAGGATCGGCGCCATGAAGAGCGAAACCGAGGCACCAAGTGGAATGTCGTTCCCCGAGATCGCCCAGTTGAACGCCCACGTGGCGAAGACATGGGTTTGATCGACTGGACCTCCGTTGGTCAGGATCTTGACGATATCAAAATTAGCAAAGGTCACGATCAACGAGAACAGCGCGGTGATCTGAATGATATTACGCATCATCGGTAAGTTGATGTACCAGATTTTCTGCCACCAGCTAGCTCCATCGATCATCGCCGCTTCGTGCAATTGCTCGGGCACCGATTTGAGCGCCGCAAGGTACATGATCAGGAAGAATGGCGAGCCGACCCAGACGTTGACGAGGATGACCGCAAAGCGCGCCCAATACGGGTTGCCGAGCCAAGCCACTTGCGGGATGCCGAGCTGGGCAAAAACCCAATTGAAGGCGCTGTAGGAAGGATCAAACAGCCAAAACCAGGCGAGCGTGCTCATCGCTGGCGGAATCACCCACGGGATCAGCAGCATCCCGCGCCACTTGCGCTGGCCCTTAGCCGGGAGGTTGTGGACAAAGTGCGCTGCAATGAAACCGATCAGTGCCTTGAAGATGACGGCGGTGACCGCGAACAGCACCGTCTGCTCGACCACCATCCAAAACGTGTTGCGCTTGAAGAGAAAGGTGAAGTTTCCGAAGCCGACGAAGTGCTGCATCGACTTGTTCATCATCGCCAGGCTGATCGAGTAAACCGCCGGATAGACGACGAGGCAGGCGACAACCAGAATTAGCGGCAGGCACATAAAAAACGCGATCGTCGACTTCCGCCGCACGAACTTCTGCATAGTGAGACGCCGGTGGGCCGTAGAAAGGGTCAGGTCGCGGGCTACCACGTCGGCCATCTAGCTGCCTCTTCTATTCGGCGCCGACGGTCGGTCACCGCCGCTAACTTGCCTCGGCACTGCCGGGCGCTAGTGTTCAGACGCGTTCACAGGGCGCACAGCACAAATCGGTCGCCGTCATATGACGCAACGGTTCATCTTATCAATTCTACAAATGAGTTTTCTGCATTACCCCAAATTACTACTGCCGGCGCGGGGCCTGCGTCATCCATTTGAGCCACTACACTAGCGCGCCGTCTCTCGTCTGCCTAGACCCTTGCCCTTCCGAGGCAGCTTGGTCGACCGCCCAACCCGATCGGCGTCCCGAGCTGCCTCATTGTAGCGCAGCAACAAGAGCTCCGCTCACCTATTTTTTTGCCCAGGTGTCTGCCCGACCAGCGTCTCCGGGATCGGGCTAAAGATGCCGGCATCATCTGGTCGGGTGCCTCGGCGGTGCTCGAGCTCGTGAGCGTACCGGCGCAGGGCGTAGGCTTCGCTCAAATATCCGATGACCCGGCGATCCTCGGGATTATCAATGACCGGGAGCGCCTCCTCCGCGGCCTGGCTGAAGCGGTCGAGCGCGGTGCGCAGATCGTCCCCAGGAAGAAGAAATGAGGCGGGCTTCGCGACGATATCCTGTACCGTCTTGCCCCCATCGCCGCTTGCAGGCTCGCTCACCCTTGCGGGATCGATAATGCCGCAGAGGCCTCCGCCACCATCGAGGACGAATACTTGCCTGACGCTGCCGATCGGGAATCGTCGGCGCAGCTCGTCAATCGGCGATTCCGCGGCGATTACTGGCGGATCGCGGCGCATCATCGGGCCGACCAGCAACTCGTTGACCCACCCCACATCTTCAGGACTGCGGATAGACAGACCGCGCAAATGAAAGCGCCAGGTCGCAAAAGAATAGCCGAACCAATGCCGCACCACTATCGCGGCCGTTACGACCCCGACCATGACACCGATAGTCGCCGTGAAGTCGCCGGTTGTCTCGAGTACTATCATGATCATCGTCATCGGGGCACCGACGATGGCGACGGCAACCGCACCCATGCCGACCATTGTGTAGATCAGCGGATCGATCCCGAGATTTGGATCCAACCTGGCCAATGCTATGCCGGCCAAGCTGCCGAACAGGCTGCCTAAGAATAGCGAGGTGCTGAACAATCCACCGCGAAATCCCGAACCGATCGATACCGCCGATGCGACGATCTTTGCCACAACCAACCCGGCGAGAACAGGCAGATCAAAGCCGGAATGCAGTTCGTGCAGAATGCCGCCATGACCGCCGCCCAGCACCTGCGGGAAGACCAGTGCCAAGGCGCCGATCAGGAGCCCACCGATTGCCGGGCGCGCCCAGCGTGGCACAGCTTGCCGGCGAAACAGCGCCTCGGTCGAGGTGACTCCCTTCATGACCGCGATGCCGAGCCCGGCCGAGGCAAGGCCGAGGCCGAAAAAGGCGAAATAGTCGAACCCCCAGATCGTGATTTCATGGCCCACGACAAATATCGGGTCCGAGCCGACGAGCCCTCGGACAACGAGCGCTCCCGTCAAGGCGCCGATGCCGACCGGGGCCAGCGTTTGCAAGGTATAGACGCCGATGATCAGCTCGAAGGCGTAGAAGGCACCAGTGAGGGGAGCATTGAACGCCGCCGCAATTGCGCCGGCGGCGCCACAGCCGACAAGAGTACGGACATCGTCCCGGCGCAAGCCCGCCGATCTGCCGAGCCGGGACGCGAGCGCGGCCCCAATCTGCGTATAGGCCGCTTCGAGCCCCACCGAGGCGCCAAATCCGCCGGAAAGCAACGTCAGAAGGACGAGCCCCAGGCTGTCACCGACCGACATCCTTCCGCCGAACAGCGCGTTCGCCTCGATCGCGTCGACAACCTCGCGTTGACGCCAGCGTCGCAGTAGCGCCGCTACGAGGCCGACGAGAAGCCCGCCGAGCACCGGCATCAGCAGGACCCGAGCCGGACCGACGTCGATATCGCTCAAATGCGCGCCCCGTGGGATCGCGAAGGCGAACCACCGCAGCCCGGCCAGCAATAAGTCGATCACGATTACGCTGAGACCTGCTGCCCCGCCCACCCCTAACGCGAGCACGAGAAGGAACAGGTCGCTATCGCGCAACCGCGCCTCGGCGCGCCGGATACCGGCGGTCGTCGCGCTAGTGTTCAGGCGCATTCATAAGCTGCACGAAAGCCTACGGGCCGTGTTGCACGACGCAAGGCACCTTCTCGCTGTTTCTGCTGTTTTCGCGGCAGATTATCAGCGATCGACCTCTCGTTCTCCGCGGAAATCCTGGGCCGCCGACAGTTTGGCGAACTCGAGAACAGCGGCGGCGCCCGCTGTTCACTCGCTGTTCCCCGCTGTTTTGGTCAGCGAAAATCCAAGAAACGCAAAGGGGTCCCACCGCAGGAAAACAGTTTCGTCGATATCACAGAAAAGAAGATATTGTCACTTTCGCAAACGCCCTCTAGGACCGCCTGAATCTCCTCCCTCGCGTTGGATACGCCCCGCGGGGCACCGCGCTCAACCTGTATATATTGGGCCAATACGGCTATTTTGCGGATGCCTAATTGGCAATCTACTGTCTCCTGCAGTGCAATACGCAAGGGGGACCCAGCAGGCAAGACTTGATGAGTGAGGATCTCCGACGGAATCTTCCGTTTGGTTACACAGAGCACTCAGTCTTCGGAGGTGCAAGTCGCTGGCGGGCCGCCCGAGCACTCGAGGCCGGCGCAGCATTGCTCCGTCGATGTACAGGTTTCGCCTTCCTCCACACATTCTGCCGCCTCAACCTTCTTGATCAGGCCTATGCCGAATTGGTGAAGCAACTCTGATAATTGATCTCTGAATCGCGAAGCGGCCTCGGGCGAGGCGGGGGGAAGGGACGTCGCCTCTTTTGCCGATACAGATTGCGGAAGGGCGATGCAGACCACGACAGCAAGAGCAATTACCGAATTGCGCATGTTATGCTCCCGTTCCGAGTTATCGCTCGGTCAGCTTCAGCTCGATGCGCCGATTGCGGCGATAGGCATCATCGGCGGCACGCGGATCGATCGGCTGCTTGTCGGCGAAGCCTGCCGCGGCGAGCCTTGCAGCGGGTATCCCTTCGTCGATGGCAAAACGCACCACCGATAGCGCGCGGGCGGTCGACAATTCCCAATTCGACGGAAACTGCGGATTGCTGATCGGGCGACGGTCGGTGTGCCCGTCGATCCGCAGGATCCAGTTTATATCCGGTGGAATCTTGGCAGAAATCTCCTTCAACGCGGCGATCACCGGAGCGAGCTCCTTTTTGGCATCGTCGGTGAGATCGGCGCTTCCCGGCGCAAACAATACTTCGGACTGGAACACGAAGCGGTCGCCAACGATGCGAATATCCGAGCGGTCCCCGAGGATCTGGCGCAGCCGGCCGAAAAACTCCGAGCGGAAACGAGCCAGCTCCTCGACCTTGTTCACGAGGGCAAGGTTGAGACGCTTGCCGAGTTCGACGATTTGCCCCTGTTGCTCTTTGACCTTGGCTTCAGAGACATCGAGCGCTGCCGCGATGTGCGACAGCTGCTCGCGCAACGCCGCGAGCTGCGCGTTGAGCTGGTCGACCCGCGCAAGGGCGCTGCGGCTGATCTGTTTCTCGGCGGTGAGGCCTTGTTCGGCGCGATCAGCCCGGGTCGTGATCTCGCGCAGCCGAACATCGCGAGTGTCGATCTCCTTCTGCGCAAGGGACGTCTTTTCTCGCTCGGCGGCAAGACGGGCTTCGAGTTCCTTGGTTCGGTCGCGCAGCGCGGCCAAATCCTGCTGCGCCTGCTGCTGTGCCAGCGTCGCGACTTTCGCCTCTAGGTCGGCCCGGACACTCTTGAGGGCGTCGAGATCGCGTCGCAGGCTCTCGATCTCGCGCAGCTGCAGCTCAATTTTTTCCTTGTCGGCGCTGACGATCGTATCGGCGTCGCGCAGCTGCTCCGTCAGCCGGTCGCGTTCTGCGAGCGTGCTTGCAAGCTGCGCGGACAAATCCGCCGCGCCGACACGGAGATCTTGAGTGGCGCGCCGCTCCAAGGCGAGCAAATTGCCGAGCTCGGTAACCTGCTGCTGCAACTGCAGCAACGCCTGGTCGCGCCCGGAAAGTGCCTCCGAAAGGTAGAATTGGCCGGCGGTGAACACCAACAGGATGAAGATGATCACCATCAGGAGCTGCGCCAGGGCATCGACAAAGCCGGGCCAGATGTCGATGCTCGATCGGCGGGAACTGCGTGGTGCGATGGCCATAGCTAAACAGACCCGGGCGGTCAGCGCCTATTCTCTTCGGCGAGGCCGGCGACGGTGCGGGCGAGAATGCGGATCTCGGCGCGCAGTTCCTGAACGCTCTGAGCCCGGCCCTGGGCGACGTCTTCCGTCAAGCGTGCGAGATAGGCTTCGATGTTGCGCATATGGTTGCGCAGCACATCGTCGTGTCCGAGCGAGCCCTCGGCCACCTCGGCCAAGCGGTTCAAAGACGGTTTTAATTCCAGCTGGTTCTCGGCGAGGCGCACCATGAGCATCTGCCCCGCTTTCATTTGCTCGCCGAGCACGCCGAGCCGGTCGGTCAGGCTCGCCAGAGTGGCGTTGGCGCCGATGCGGCTTTCCTCGCCCCGTGCGAGAATTCGCTGAAGGTTTTCCAGGCTGTCCGCCGTCTGCTCGAGCAATGCCTGAATGTAGGCCGGCACCGATCCTTCGCCGCCGTCTCCGAGCTGGCCGCTCGAAAGTCTCGTGTAGGTTGACAGCCATTCTTCGAGATCGTTGTAGAAGCGGTTTTGCGCCTGACCGGCTTGCAAATCGAGGAATCCGAGGACGAGGCTGCCGGCGAGCCCGAACAGCGACGAACTGAACGCAGTGCTCATGCCGGCGAGCGGCGTTTCCAATCCCGTTTTGAGTTCGGCGAGGGCGCGGGCGGCATCGCCGCCGCCTCCACTAAGCGCGGCGAGCACGCCGCCGACCGAGCGAACAGTCTCCAGCAGCCCGTAAAAGGTTCCGAGCAGGCCAAGAAAGATCAGCACGCCGATCAGATAGCGCGAAGCTTCACGGGTCTCGGCGAGGCGTGAGGCGATGCCGTCGAGCAGAGTCTGCAACGAGCTCGCCGACAAGCTGACCCGCCCGCCGTGCCGCGTCCCGAGCATGCGTGCCATCGGTGCGAGCAGCCGCGGCGTTGGCCGGTCGTCCGCTCCCTGCTCATCGCCGGCTTCTCGATAGCGGAAGCTTGCGATCCAGTCGATCTCCGGATCGAGCAGCAGCACTTGGCGAAAGATATAGACGATCCCGCAGAGTAGGATCACAAGGATCACGCCGTTGACCCCCGGGTTGCCCAGGAAGGCGCTAACCAGTGGGCGCCCGAGCAGCAAGGCGAGTACCGCGACCGCGACGAGAAACCCTGCCATCCACAGCAAGAAGCGGCGCGAGTGGTTCATGCCGCGCGGCCGTCAGCTCGGAAAGTAGCGGGCGCGTTCACAGATCCCCAAGAACCCCACCCCTCGAACGCGCAGCCGCGCACTCTCACCGGCCGGTCGGCGAAATTAGCGCGGCCACGCTATCACGACAAGGAAATCCCCTGACTCCCGAGATCGCTGGGGCAAACTCAGCGGGTCGCCGGTCCGCCGCGCAACGCTTCCCGAATCAGCGCCGCAAGGGGCAGGTGAAGATGGTCGTTGGCGGCGAGCACGTCGCCTGTCGTCATCATCTCGTGGCCGCCCGCGAGGTCACTGACAAAGCCGCCCGCCTCGCGCACGAGCAAGATGCCGGCGGCGATGTCCCAGGGCGCCAAGCCGAATTCCCAGAACCCGTCATAGCGGCCGGCTGCGACATAGGCGAGATCGAGCGCCGCCGACCCCATGCGCCGGACCCCGCTCGTGGCACCCATGATCGCCCCCAGTGTGCCGATATAGCCGGCCTGGTCGGCACGCTCGCCAAACGGCATGCCCGTGCCGATCACCGCCTCGCCGAGCCGCCGGCGCGCCGAGACCCTGAGCCGGCGGTCGTTGACATAGGCGCCGAGGCCTTTCTCAGCCGAATACATCTCGTCCCGGGTCGGCTCGTAGACGAGTCCAGCCACGATCTCGCCGTCGCGCTCGAGCGCGATCGAGATCGCGAAATGCGGGATGCCATGCAGAAAGTTCGTCGTGCCGTCGAGCGGGTCGACGATCCAGCGATGCCGCGGATCCGACCCCGGCGTCTCGCCGCTCTCCTCGAAGAGCAGCGCATAGCCCGGGCGCCCCCGCGCCAGCTCTGTCCGTAAGGTGCGATCGGCCTTGAGATCCGCCGTCGAGACAAATTCGCCCGGACCCTTGATCGAGACCTGCAACTGCTCGACCTCGCCGAAATCGCGGATCAGGCCGCGCGCCGCCTTGAGCGCGGCGTTCGCCATGACGTTCAGAGTTGGCGATCGCATGACCACGGCCGATGCTCCTGGCTCGACGGATCGTTCAGTCCTTGGCCCGCTCGAGGTAGCTGGCGTCGGCGGTGCTGACGACGATGCGGGTACCGGCCTCGATATGCGGCGGGATCATCACGCGGCGCCCGTTTTCGAGCTTGCCCGGCTTGTAAGAGGAGGACGCAGTCTGGCCGCGCACCACAGGGTCGGCCTCCACCACCGTCATCACGACATTGGGCGGCAGCTCGACCGAGAGGGCCACACCTTCATGCAGCATGACATTGCATACCATCCCATCGCGCAGAAAATCGGCGGGGTCGCCGATCGTCTCGCGGGGAATCGCGATCTGCTCGTAGGTGTCGTTATCCATGAAGGTCGCCTGCCCGTCTTCCATGAACAGAAACTGCATCTCCTTCTCGTCGAGGCGCACACGCTCGACGGTCTCCTGCGTGCGAAAGCGCTCGTTGAGCTTGCTGCCGCCGCGCAGGTCGCGCAGCTCGACCTGGGCGAAGGCGCCGCCCTTGCCGGGCTGGACCAGCTCGCGCTTCAGCACTAGCCAGAGTTTGTTCTGATGTTCGAGGACGTTGCCCGGCTTAAGATCGATGGCGTTGATTTTCATGGCGGGGTCTCGGCGGAGAGGGCTCGACTGAAGTTAACATAGGTCGGCGAGCCGGCAACAGCGAGGACAGGACGATGCAGGAATGGTGGCGGCCTGAGCGCTTTGCCGCGCGGCGCGGCCAGCTCGAGCAGCGCGGCCGGATCCTCGGCGCCGTCCGCGACTTCTTTGCCGAGCGCGGCTATGTCGAGGTCGACACCCCGGCATTGCAGGTGAGCCCCGGGCTCGAGCCGCATCTGCGGGCCTTCGCGACCACCCTGCACGACCCGTGCAGTGGCCGCGCCGTCAAGCGCTACCTGCACACCTCGCCCGAATTCGCGATGAAAAAGCTGCTGGTCGCGGGGCTGCCGCGCATCTGGCAGCTCGCCCATGTCTTTCGCGACGGCGAGCGCGGCGCCACCCACCACCCGGAATTCGCGATGCTCGAATGGTACCGGGCGGGGGCCTCCTACCGCGATTTGATGGACGAGTGCGAAGCCCTCGTCCGCGCCTGCCAGGACGCAGCAGGCGTCGAAGCGCTGGTCTGGCGTGGCCGCGCTGCGGACGCGCGGCTTCCGTGGCGGCGGCTGAGTGTTGCTGCAGCGTTTTCGGAGCTCTGTGGCATCGATCTCCTCGCGACCGCACCCGACCCCCTCGCACCCGATGTCGAACGGCTCGCCGCCGCGGCCCGCCACATTGGGGTGACGCCCCATGCGGGCGACGATTGGGAGGCAGTCTTTTTCCGCATTTTCCTCGAGCGGATCGAGCCCGTACTCGGCCTCGGGGCCCCGACCATCCTCTACGACTACCCGCTCTCGATGGCCGCACTGGCGCGCCGCAGCCCCGCCGACCCGCGGATCGCCGAGCGCTTCGAGGTCTATGTCTGCGGCCTCGAGCTCGCCAACGCCTTTGGCGAGCTGACCGATGCCGCCGAGCAGCGCGCGCGGTTCACCCGCGACCAGGCGAGAAAGCGCGCTCTCTACGCCGAGACCTACCCGATCGACGAGGATTTCCTCGCCGCCCTCGAGCACGGCTTGCCGGAGTGTGCCGGGGCAGCACTCGGCTTCGATCGCCTGGTGATGCTGGCGACCGGCGCCGAGGACATCGAGGAGGTATTGTGGGCGCCGATGCGCTGACGCATCAGGGATGCCCGTCCCTGCTGTCAGGGACAAAATCGATTTCGCATTGAAGAAAGCCCCGTCCATTATCAAAAACCTTCGCGTCAGCAATCACTTGCGAGACCTTCGGCACGGCGCCGCCCGTCTCGTCAGGGAGGGTGGCAGGGGAAATCGGCCTAGTCCTCGCCGCCACACTCGAACCAATCAATATGCGCCCACTTTATGGCATCGCGCGGGCGATCAGCCGAGCGGATGGCGGACCCACATATTGGGCTCGACATAGACCGCGTGATCCTGTTCGAGCGAGACGTGAACCGGGCTCAAGGCGCCGGGGACAACGGTCGGGCCGCTTGCGGCAAAGGGGAGGCCGGTCCATCGGCGCCACTCGGCGAGCGTGCCGGCGATCACCATGCTGCAGGGCGCCACCTTGACGATCTCGGCGCCGAGGCGGAGATGGGTGCGCACCCAGGAATCGTATGGCTGCCCGTCCTCGCGGCGGCGCGCGACGTATTCGGCAAAGGGGGTGAGCGGTTCGCGATGCTTGTCGGTCGGGCGCAGCGGGCCGTAGAGATCGGTAAAGCCGAGCCGGCGCGCGTTGTCGCGCAACGCGGCGAGCATCACCCGCGATATGCCGCGGCCGTGCAGCCGGGGTGCCACCATGATTTCCAGCGCGCTGACGGCGGTAGCCCGCACGCCGACGAGCTGGTCCCGGTGGGCCCAGAGGATGACCTGGTCCCAACCGCCATCGGGCAGCGTCTCCCGCCCGCGTGCGGGGTCGGGGAAGGCGAACGGCACGCTGAAAGCCCGCGCTACCGGCCAGTCGGGTTCGGCGGGATCGACGGCGACCAGCCCGTAATCGAGATAGCGGTTGAGATGACCGTCGCCGTAATAGAGCGCACCCGTCGGGTCGTGGCGCATGAACTCGGGCACGGCGGATTGGATTTCGGGCTCGAAGACCTTGGCCAACAGATCAGGCCGCTCGGCGAAGGTGGCCACGACCAACCGTTCTGCGCAGGTTTCGGTCACGGCCGCCCGGCTTGATTCGACAGGCGCGCGAACACCTCAGATCGCCCGCGAAACGATTTCGGTCGGCGCGATCAGCCCGCGCTCGAGGTTGTCGATCATGTTCGCGACCTTTTGCGGCGCCGAGGCACCCATCAGAATGTGCAGGCCAAGGGGCGGCGGTCCGCCGGTCTCGGCCGCCCGGGCACACATCTGATGGAAAAACTCCGTGGCAAATTCGCGGCGGCTGCGTTCCTTCTCGACCGCAAAGCCCGCACCCTCCAGCAAACGCCGGTAAGTCGCCGCACTCTCGACAAAGCTCGCCTCGGGGCTCGCGGCCCACGGCACCGGGAAGCTCAACTCGACCTCGCCGCTCTCGCGCATCACGTCATAGATCGCGAAATGCCCTCCCGGTTTGAGCACGCGCCGGATTTCGGCGAACGCCTTCTTCTTGTCGTCGATGTTCATGCCGACATGGAGCATGTAGGCGCCGTCGAAAGTCTGAAGCGCGAACGGCAGGTCGAGCGCGTTGCCGGGCCGGTATGCAACCCGGTTCGCCAACCCAACGCGGCGCGCGAGCGCTTCGGCTACACGAATGTATTCCTCGGTGAGGTCGATCCCGGTCACGCGACAGCCGCGTTCGTGCGCGAAATAGCGCGACGCCCCGCCGAGGCCGCAGCCGATGTCGAGGAGGTGCAGACCGGCGCCAAACTCGACCTGAGCCGCGAGATCGGTTGTCGCCTGCCGTCCTCCGATGTGGAACTCGTCGACCGGCGCCAAATCGGCCGGTACGAGCCGATCGAGATCCTTGCCCGCGGTGGTCAGCGCCGCGAGAATCGCCGGCTCCAACGAACCGTGCGTGTAGTGCTGTGCCACGGACTGTTCGAGTTTCATGCTCTTACCTCGTAGCATTTATCCACTCCCGGGGTTGGCGGTCCGCCAAACGCAGCTCGTGGTGCGAACGAGACATATGGGTCCTATCTTCCCTTTACCGTCGCCCCCGCGAAAGCGGGGGCATGCACAGATCTCACAGCCAGACAGGCGGCCGGAATATCCCCCTCTCCGCCCTTGGGGGCGGAGAGGGTCGGGGTGAGGTGGGGGGAGCCCCCGTCCCGAACAGCCGCGCTACCCACCTCACCCTCCCGGCGCAGCCCCGCCGGGCCCCTCCCTCTCCCCCCGCAAGCGGGCGGAGAGGGGCAAGGGCTCGCGATAAGACCGGCACCAGCCTAACATGTGTGCATGCCCGCTTTCGCGGGCATGACGAAAGGAAAAGGCGGGTACCAAGCATCAGGTTCGCACCACTGGGCATCATCATCTTCGATGCGGCGCTCCGTCAAAGATTGCTCACTCTACCATCGACGACGGCCAGCGCCCCGCCTAGGGTGGGAGCGGAAATTTGTTGATGATCACCGGGAGGTACCGTGAAAGCCGGGGAGCTGAGAGAACTGCAAGCGCCTCTCAAAGAGCGCTACCGCGCCGAGCCGCAGGCGGCACTGGTGACTCTGCGAGCCCACGGCCGGCTCGGCGAGGAGGGCTTGACCTGCAAGGTCGAGACCGGCCGCGCGCTGGTCGAGGCGGGTCTGCATCCGGCGACCGGCGGCGACGGGCTCAGCGCCTGCTCGGGCGACATGCTGCTCGAAGCGCTCGTCGCCTGCGCCGGGGTCACTTTGCGCGCGGTCGCCACGGCACTCGAAATCGACTTGCGCGGCGGCACGGTCAGCGCCGAGGGCGATCTCGATTTTCGCGGCACGCTCGGCGTCAGCCGAGAGGCGCCGGTCGGTTTTCGCGACATCCGCTTGCGCTTCGATCTCGACACCGAGGCACCAGCCGACAAGCTCGACAGCCTGGTCAAGCTCACCGAGCGCTATTGCGTCGTCTACCAAACCCTCAAGACGCCGGCGAAGCTCGCGCTATCGCTGCGGACGACGCCTTAGAGCGCATCCGGCCAGCGCTGCCGCCCGTGCAGAACGCGCAGCACCCCCACGAGCTCGCCCCGAACGCGGTAGGGCACGATGTAGGGGGTCCGGCCGGCGACGAGCTCCCGCGTTCCCGGGCGCCGACCGGGACGCCCGATGTCGGGAAACCGGGCAAGCGCGGCGACCGCCGTCAGGACGAACTCGACCTGACGCTCGGCGGCGGAAAGATTGTCCTGATAGATGTAAGCCCGCAGCGCGGCGAGGTCGCGGAGGGCCCGCGCCGTCCAGACTACTCGCATTCAGGCATGGGCAACTCATCCGGCTGGCCCCACGAGCGAACCCACGCCGCCACGTCGTCATGCGAGACGACGCGCCCGGCATCGGCGTCTCGGACGCCTTCCTCAATCGCCGCGAGATGCCACGCCTGAACCGCCACGAAATCCTTAATCGCCTGCTCGATAACCCACGACTTAGGCCGGTCGAGCGCATGGGCAATGTCGGTCACCTGTTTATTGAGCTCCGGGGCGAGCCGGACGCTCACGGGCAGGGTCTTGCTCATATTTGTCGCGACGTGTCCCACATATAACTACAATACACTACAACATCGCCTTCTGTAAATCGGTTCCTCCGCTGCCTCAAGGGGCGCGCCGATGCTATGCCGAGTTGATGCACGCTAGCGAATTTACCCCGTCGCTCCGTCGCTTATTCTGAATCCTATCGCTACTTCTGTTGTGCGCCCTGGTTTGGCGGTAATCTGGCCAAACCGGGGGACCACCGATGGCGAAGACCGCGACCAGGAGGACAACGAGCAGCCAGGGGAGCCCGCAATTCGACCGCATCGCGGCAACCTGTGCCGCTTTAGTGGTTGTCGGCCTCGCGGTCTTCCTGCTCGTCCGCAATCAGGAAATTGCCGATCCCCGGCTGTTCTTCGTGCTGCGCGTGGTGGTGAGCTTCGCCACCGCCACGCTGGGCGCCACCATTCCGGGATTTTTTGGAGATTGGCTGGTCGGGCCGCGGCTTGGCGATCCGTGCCGGGGGCGCACTCGCCCTCTTTGTCCTGACCTTTCTCTACACACCAGACCTCGTGACAAAGCAGGATCAGGGCGGGCACGTCACCATCAGTGCTCCAGGCGGTGTCGCTGCGGGATCAATCGACAAAAGCCCGATCACCATCAACCCGTCGCCTCCCGCCCCTGCGCCGACGAAATGAGCAGCGGTCTCTGGCCAGGCCGACTTCTCCTTATGCTGCTGGTTTTCGCGCCTGCGCAACTGTCGGCGCAGACGCGGATCGAGGCACCGGGTGGCGTGGCGGCGCAGAGCATCACCAACAGTCCAATCACCTTTGGTCTGAAGCCGGATGAGCAGCTTCGCATGGTCGAAGCCTTTTCGCAGCAGATCACGGTAAGCGGCGAAGCCCGAGCAAAGGCCGAGGCTCGTGCGGCGGAACTCGGCACGCAGCTCGGCTTCACCCGGGAGGCGGTGATCGGCTTTTTCCGCATCGTCGGCGAGCAGGATGTGCCGCTCGAGCAGGTGCCGACAAAGTTGGCGGAAATCGCGGCGCGGCACCGGGCGATGCTGGATCGCTGGTCGGTGCTCGATGTGGGCGATCCGGCCACCGCTGCCCTCGCCGCCGAAGCGAAGACGGCGATTGATACTGGTCGCTACGACGAAGCGGACGCACTGCTTCTGCGGGCGCAGGAACAGGACATAGCGGCTGCGCGCCAGGCTGAACAACTGGCGCGCGATGCCCAGCAAGCAGCGGAGCGTCGCTTCCTGCGGGCGGCAGAGTCGGAGGGAAAGCGCGGCGATCTCGCAATGACGCGCCTGCGCTATGATGATGCAGCCAAACGTTATGCTGCGGCGGCCAGCATGGTGCCATCGACGCGTCCGGATGAGCGCCGTCGATATGTGAAAAGGGAGGCGGGAGCGCTCTATCAGCAGGGGGACGAGCGCGGGGACAACAAAGCCGCCCTGCTTGCCATTGACCGTTACCGCGCGTTTGCTCAGGCGACCGACCGCGCCACCACTCCGCTCGACTGGGCGAGGACACAGAATGACCTAGGCATCGCGCTCTGGACGCTGGGCGAGCGGGAGAGCGGGACGGCGCGGCTGGAGGAGGCGGTGGCGGCCTACCGCGCGGCGCTGGAAGAATATACCCGCGATCGGGTGCCGCTTGACTGGGCGAGGACGCAGATGGGCCTCGGCCTCGCGCTTTCGACACTGGGCAAGCGGGAGCGCGGGACGGCGCGGCTGGAGGAGGCGGTGGCGGCCTATCGCGCGGCGCTGGAGGAGAGGACGCGCGATCGGTTGCCGCTCGACTGGGCGATGACGCAGGTGAACCTCGGCGCCGCGCTCCGGACGCTAGGCGCGCGGGAGAGCGGGACGGCGCGGCTGGAGGAGGCGGTGGCGGCCTACCGCGCCGCGCTGGAAGAAAACACGCGCGATCGGGTGCCTCTCCTTTGGGCGGGGACGCAGAACAATCTCGGCAACGCGCTCTGGAGCCTCGGGGAGCGGGAGAGCGGAACGGCGAGTCTGGAGGAGGCGGTGGCGGCCGACCGCGCGGCACTGGAGGAGTGGACGCGCGATCGGGTGCCGCTCGACTGGGCGATGACGCAGATGAACCTCGGCAACGCACTCTGGTTGCTGGGCGCGCGGGAGAGCGGGACGGCGCGGCTGGAGGAGGCGGTTACGGCGTACCGCGCGGCGCTGGAGGAAAGGACGCGCGATCGGGTGCCGCTCGGCTGGGCGACGACGCAGATGAACCTCGGCAACGCGCTCCAGAAGCTGGGCGCGCGGGAGAGCGGGACGGCGCATCTGGAGGAGGCGGTGGCGGCCTACCGCGCGGCGCTGGACGAATCGACGCGCGATCGGGTGCCGCTCGACTGGGCAATGACCACAGGCAATCAAGGTGTCGCCCTCATGCTGCTTGCCGAACGGCTCAGCGATGCGACTAGAGCGCGGTCAGCCGTCCAGCAGATCGAGGTGGCCTTCGTGACGATGCGAGACGGCGGGAACGCCCCCGTCGCCGCGTATTACGAAGCGCAATTGCCTGCGGCCCGAGCGCTTCTCGCTCGGTTGACTGGCCACTGACGGGTCGGGTTCCACAAGCTGACATTCGGATCCTGTCGCATTTGCAAAGAGAGCGAGATGAGCCCTGTTACCGCACCCGCTGGTGAACGTTTCGATGTCGCCTATCTGGTGTCGAGCGGCACCTCGACGGCGGCGCGCTGTCCCGAGGTGCTGCGGGAGCTGGTCGGGCTCGGCTTTTCGACCGTCATAGCGATCCCGACGCCGAGCGCTTCGCGCGTGGTAGCTCCGCGTGAGCTGGCGGACATCGCGGGGGTGCACGTCGTCGAATCGTATTTTGATCTGGCGATCCGCCCGCGACCGCCGCGTGGGGTGGTGCTGTTCGCGCCCTGCAGCTTCAACTCGCTCAACAAGCTGGCACACGGCATTGCCGACAGCCTCGCGCTGTCGGTCGTCGCCGAGGCGATCGGGCGGGGTACGCCGGTGATCGTCGGCCCATCGCTCAACGCGCCATTACTGATCCACCCCGTGGCGCAAGCATCTCTGAAGAAATTGCCCGAATGGGGCGTGACCATCGTGCCGCCGGTCGACGAGGGCGAGGGCCCCCGCCTCGCCCCGACAGCGGCGCTGATCGATGCCGTCCGCCCGCACGCTACTCGAGGCTGACGCCCCGGCCGCTCTCTTCTCGTCATACCGGCGAAGGCCGGTATCCACCGCCGAAATGGGTCCCGGCTTTCGCGAAGATCGCCAAACAGCCGGTCATTCCGGAGCGCACTTGCGAGCCCGAAACCAATGAACACAGGCCTGTGAATATTGTGCATGGGCCGTGTTCACAGGTTCCGGGCCTGACCCTCTGGGTCAACCCGGAATGACTTTCATGACTGTAAGCGGGCTCTTTCGCAAGTCGGGAGCTACGGCGAACTTCAGGCTCGGGAGACTGGAGAATACGGCGGTTTAGTATCCCATCGCCTTGTCGATTTCCTGCAAAAGCCGGCCGCCCGCCTCGAGACTTCGGATGTTCGCGACGATTTCCGTGGCGAGCTGACGAACCGTCGGCCGGCGCGCCACGTGCGGCATTACGGTGACTTTGGGATGCAGCCAGAGCGGGCTTTCCGGCGGCAGGGGCTCGGGCCACAGCGCGTCCAATGCGGCGTAGGACAACTGCCCCGAATCGAGTGCCTCGATCAGATCGTCGTCCACGACATGCTTGCCGCGGCCGACATTTATCAACATCGCCCCTCGCGGCATCATGGCGAAGGTTCGAGCACAGAAGATGCCCTCGGTTTCCCGGGTCAGCGGCAACAGGCAGACGGCGATATCGGTCTGGCCGAGAAACCTTTCGAGCTGATCGCGGCCGTGAAAAATCGGGACTTCGGCGTCATTCCTCGGTGTGCGCACCCAGGCCGAGACCGGAAAGCCGAGGGACTTCAACACCAGCGCCGGTGCCTTCGCCATCATCCCGTAGCCGAGAAACCCGACGCGCCGCTCCTCGGGCCGGACGATCCTTGTCCGGCGCCACTCCCGATTGGCCTGAGCCGCCTGGTAACCGGGCATGTCGCGATGAAAGCGCAATACGTGCATGACGACGTACTCCGTCATCATCGGATCGCCGCCCGGCGGCTCCATCTTGCCGAGCGGGACCTTGGGCAGCTTGGGATGGCTGACGAAAGCCTCGACGCCGGCCGAGCGGCTGAACATCGCCTTCAAATTCGGAAATGCGGGGAGTGCGTCGAAATCGGGATGCATGAAAGCGAGATATTCGATGTCAGCCGCCTCCCCCGGATCGGGCCAAATGCGAATTTCCAGATCGGGAAGCTGGTCAGCAAACGTGTCGCGCCATGCCTTCGCGTTGCCGATACGCTTGTCGAGGTCGATAAGGAGCAGCGCCATTTTTTCTCCGTGGCTAAGTGTTTACTGGCGCTGTCATGTGTGGATGGCCCCCGGCTCGCAAGAGTTTTTCACGCATGTGCAAGGGCGGCCAGTTGCGGTCATGTGTGCGGCCTGTTGCTGCGGCACG
>Ga0210402_10000719_pt1 | contig 36210 bp, 76 predicted proteins | sample IncBWC7MmetaG_FD_161055 | JGI IMG/M metagenome (GOLD analysis project Ga0210402, IMG submission 161055) | Forest soil microbial communities from Barre Woods Harvard Forest LTER site, Petersham, Massachusetts, United States - Inc-BW-C-7-M | ecosystem: Environmental > Terrestrial > Soil >...
GAGTTCTCTTGGTATGACAAGATCGAGAAGAAACCTGACGGTAGTGCAGTCCAGAAGACTGGCCGTAAGTTGAAGTGGCTCTTCAAGATTACCGAGGGTGAGTATGAAGGTCGTTGGGTTCGTGGTGAAACGCGGGCTAACCTCTCTACTCGTTCGGATAACGACTACCGTATTTGGGTAGAGACTGTCTTGGGTCGTGAGCTTTCTCCTGGAGAGAAGTTTGATAGTGACCAGCTTGTTGGTCTTCCGGTTAAGGTTCACACGATCCATCAGGTGGATAAGAAGGATGCCAAGAAGATTTGGGTCAAGGTAGATGACCTTCTTCCAGCTTCAGGTGGTTTCCAGTTTGACGACGAGCCTCCGTTTTGATCCTAAATACCCCATGTGGACACGAGGTCATCATTGATGACGAAGATGTTTCGCGTCTAACGGGAAGTGTTTCATTAGGTAGTCACGGTTATGCTCAGATGTGGAATGGAAGAACGGTGGTTCTAGTTCATCGCGTCCTGATGAATGCTCCGCCTAGAATAAAAGTGGACCATAAAGATCGTGATCCATTAAACTGTCGGAAATCAAACCTTCGTTTAGTTACCGATAGCGAGTCTAGTTCGAACGTTTCTGGCCGAGGTAAATCCTCTTATCGAGGCGTATATGCCACTCCTAGCGGTCGCTGGGCTGCGTCGGTTAAATACGGGGGAACTAAGTACCATCTTGGTACTTTTGATACCGAAGAAGAGGCCGCTATGGCTGCAAGAGAGCGCAGGCTAGAATTACTGCCTGGCGCGGTCGATTAGGAGGAGTGAGATGAGGCGTAAGGGTAAACTTGCTTCCGGACGTTCTCCACGTTGGGCTTTTATGGAGAGGTTTGAGGTTCCAAATTATGATGAGGAAGGAAACTATCTCACTAGGTGGAGGATTCTTCAGACCCCCTGGTTTGCCTTCTACCTTCATAGATTCGACGGTCCAGACCCGAGGCCCACTCTGCATGATCACCCCTTCAATTTTACAGCAGTAGTTTTGCGGGGTGGCTACGTGGAGCGCAGGCTGAATCCTGCAACCCTAGAGGTGGATGAGAATCATATGATTCGATTCTTTAATAGGGTGAAAGCCGGTGATGCTCATTCGATTAGACGTCTCCTTCGGTATCCAACTTGGACATTCCTTTTCGTTGGTCGTCGCGTAAGACAGTGGGGTTACGTTGAACCCATTGGTGAGTCCATGGAGAATGGTTGGGTCTGGATGCCGTTCGATGTCCATCATCATAACTTAGAGTTTCAGGAAGCGCTAGCGCGCAGGAAGAAGATCAGTAAGTGACTGAAAAGGTCGTTACTAGTAATCGTCTTGATGGATCTACGACTCTACGGGAGGCCATTTTCTCACTAGGGGAACTTGGTGTCGAGTTAGAGTCACTTGCGGGTCGTGGTTACACTCTTAATGAGCCTGTGCGCGATGGTGAGCTACTTTTAGTGAAGCCCGACCCGTGCGCCCCTAACGATCGAGAGAAGCTCTCAGCGTCGTTCATGGAGCTGGAGGCGGTTTACAATTACGCAGCCCCTATATCCTTAGCTTGGGAAACGGACTGTGTTCATCATGCATTATTAGCTATTGGGGAAAGGTATGATGATGAGCGTCCTGGAGTTGCCTTCTGGTTCTCGGCGCTAGATGATGAGGCTTTTGGTTATCGCGGATACTCCTCCTACATTAAAGAGGAATATGAGGCGTTATCCGAAGACCTAGAAGACAGGGTTGCCTGGGTAAACGAGAACGTAGCGAAAATTGGTGCGGCCGAGATATCCGAGAGGCTCCAACACAATATGCTAGTTCGTCCTCTTTCTATCTTCTGGTCGGGTGAGCCTGGCCCAATCGTAGATGTCTTGAAGAAGAACGGGCTTAATGTTGCGGACGAAGTTAATATGGGTGAGTGTATATACGTCTATCCAGCGGACTACGATTCTGACATCTAAATTCGCTCGTTCTTTTTAGGAAAGGATCAAGTCATGGACGAGCTGAATATAGTTGAATATCTAGCCTCCAAAGGTAAGCACGGTAAGCGTGGCCCCGGCAATGAGATGATCTATGCCTGCTTCTTTGATTGCGGCAGGAACGATGATGACCGTAAGAAGAAGCTCTATGTAAACACTGAAGAGGGCTGGTACTCCTGTAAGGTATGTGGGTCAGAGGGTGGAACCTTCTTACTTCAGAAGCACTTCGGGGATACCCCCGAGCGCACGAAGATCATTGGGGTAAACAACCAGGCCCGTCGCGAGATCTTAAACTCAGCTAGCGTTCTTGGCGCAGAGAATCTTCTAGCTAATGATGACGTCCTTCTCTATCTCATCAGTCGTGGCCTTGAAGCAGAGACCATCGAGAGATACCAGCTCGGTTTTATTGGTAACGGCTGGTCCTTGGCGCAATCCCTTGAGGGCAACTGGACGAAGGAAGACATCCGTTCCTCGGGGCTAGTTCACAGGGACGGCCAGCGCCAGGACAGAGATGTCTTCTGGAATCACATTCTCATTCCTTATCAGTCACGCGGACAGATTGTTCAAATCCGTGGTCGTATCGCTGATCCGAATCCTCCTAGTGGTACCCCCAAGTACCTGAGTGGCCCCGCCGAGCCCGTCCGCATCTATAACAGTGACGATCTTGACTGCGAAGATGTTATCGTTACTGAGGGTGAATTCGATTGTCTAGTCGTCAGACAGCTACTAGATAAGAGTACTGAAGAGAAGTATAGAAATATCGGAGTTGTTGGACTATCCGGCAGTGGCGCTTTGCCCGAGAATCTTGAGTCTCTCTTTTCCAACGTGAAGCGTATCTATACCGGATTCGACCCTGATAAGTCAGGCGTCAAGGGCGCTCAGCGCTTAAAGGATGCTCTAGGTGCTAGGGTTAGGGATCTATCTTTCCCGCCTGATATCGTGGCTGAGGCTTTCAAGGTTGGTAAGGTTGATAGCGATATAGACTGGTCGTTGCTCGTTAATGAATTTGGTCTAACTTGGCGCCACGTGGTATCGATGATATCTACGGCATCAGGGAAGCGCGTTTTCTCTATGGCTGAAGCGCGCCTCAGGAGAAGGACGCTCCGTTCTGGTAAGCCGAACTACCAGACTGGTATAGGTGCTCTTGATGACATCATTGACGGCGGCATGCACGCTGGCCAGCTCATGGTTCTCATGGCTCGCACTGGTGTTGGTAAGACGACACTTCTCTGCAACCTTGCCTATTATATGCGCAGCTATAGGATTCTTTTCATCTCTCTCGAAATGACCCAGGAGGAAGTTGCTGGTGTCATGGAGAAGATCTACTACTTCCATAATCCGAAGGCTACGAGTGAGGCTATTGATAGCGGCCTCGGGAACGTATATATCTTTGATGAGAACCGAATTGATGATCAAGGACTCAACCAGATCATTGATGAATACGAGGTTGAGGTTGGGGCTAGACCTGAAATTGTAATGGTAGACTATCTTGGATACTTCGCCCGATCTGCTACTGGTTCAACACCCTATGAGAAGACGAGCAATGCTGTCATGCAGTTGAAGGCAGCGGCTAAAGGTGGAGGATCTTCTGATCCTCGGAAGCGCTTTGTTTGTATCTCTCCGACTCAGGCGAACAGAACGGTCAAGGAGGGTAAGCCGCTAGAACTTGATAGCGCCCGCGAGAGTGGTGTTATCGAGGAGACTGCTGACTTTTTCTTCTCCCTTTGGCGCCCCGGTGACGCAGTAGGCGTGTCAGAATTAGGCGGCGAGGTTCAGAGATCTAATATTGTCATGCTTGATGTACTAAAATCCCGTCATGGCGGTCGTGGGCGGAATGTCCAGTTAGTTTGGGATGAAACGTTCCTCGTCATGGCCGAATATGGCGATCACTCATTCGAGGCAAAGAGGGTTAAGTCACACAACACTAAGGCAGCACGTGGTGTCACTTATGAAAAGATGAGAGCTGAAGAAGATGGTTCCGGACAAAGCGCTATGGCGCTCTAGGAGTTGACATGCCAGCACCTTTGAAGTATGAGCACGTCTTTGATGAGTGTGAAAGACCGTTACCTCATGATGGGCCGTGTGTTAATCCAAACATCGGTGCGACATGGGTTGATTGGGACGACCTACCTCAGGAGCCCTGGCATGAAATTGTTCCGCGCCTATTTATTGGTTCGTCTACCGATGAGCAGCCTACTTCAGATGAATTTGATGCGGTAGTAACTATGTGGAATCGTGCACCTAGGGTGATTGGTGTAGAGGAGCTTCGGTTTGAGGTACCAGATCATCACGTTCCTCCCCTAGCTGATCTTGCGGCAACTGTTGATTGGGTCTTAGGTCGCCATTCGGAGGGGAAGTATGTTCTCGTTAGGTGTCAGGCCGGATTGAACCGCAGTTCTCTGGTCGTTGCTTCTACGATGATAGAACTTGGTTACTCACCCACTAAGGCAATAGACCTGATTAGACAAAAGAGAAGCAAGTACACTCTGTGTAATCAGCATTTCTACGACCATCTAATGAGTTTAGAGGGTAAGAATGTCTGACGATGAGGTAGCCCATTCGATAACAGATGCAATCCAGTCTACGCTGGCTTCAACTGGTGATATCAGAATGATAACTAGGTCTCTTATTGTATTTGAATCAATAGATGAGGATGGAGCAAAGAGTATCACCCTCATTCCCGGTGATGAAATGTCTGGATGGGACATAGTGGCATTTGCTGCCTATGCGGACGAGGTGGGGCGCCAAGAGATTAGAGATATGATATATGGAGAGCTGGAAGAGGAAGAAGATGATTAAGTCCGCTGCCGAATTCGTCCAGCTCTGCGAGAACCGTTTAGGTTGGACGGTTGACTTTGAGAGCAAGACCCCTCATTACACGCAGCGCGCTATTATGATTAGCCGTGTGAAAAAGGCTATGATAAAAGATCCAAGTATTACTTATGAGGGATTAGAGTTGACTGTTGAGTATTCTTGGAAGAAGCGCATGCCTATTACTTCTCCTCTTATGATTTTCCCAAGGGTTAAGGAAGCTCTTGAATGGGCTAACTTGGCAAAGCCAAAGACTGACCTGGAAACTAGACGTCTCAATGCTATTCATAGTGAGATAGGTTCTGGTTTACCACAAAGTTCTATGTGGGTACGCCGACTTCAGCGTTCATACGGTGACGGCGTTGAGGATGTCCTTGAAGAGTGGGAAGAAGCGCGGCGTGTCGAGGCCGAACTTTCCAGCGATGCAGGATAATTAATTATGGCAGAACGTGCAACTGCGAAAGTCATCAGGCACGCTCACGGATGTTCGAATGGTAAGTGTCTCACTTATTATGAGGATGCTTGTGAGGATAAAGGAACGAACGGTCTTTGTTCGAAGTGTCGAATGGGCCACTGCTGGGAATTGTTAGTTGAGAATCGTCGCCCAAAGGATTGCTGTCTTTATGATTCAAAGAAGGCAACGAAAGAAGAGATTAAACTCTATAGATTATCCGGAAATGCAACTTGGTGGCATTGTAGTTTTTGTGCCAGGTCACAGATATTTGAACCAGGATCGTTAGCAGACCCTAGAAGATTGGAAAAGAAATGACAGCAGATACGTGGGACTACACTGTGAAAGTGTTTGGCTTTGAAGGAGAGGTAGATCCGGAAGGAGAGATAGATCCGGCAGAGTATGGGGCTCGTAAGCTCCCAGCTACCATCCCTCCATTTGAGGGTCAGGAAGTTAGCGCGACGAAGGTTTCTTTTGCCTCTGGTACAAACCTAGAGGTTGAGGACCGGGTTTACCGCAGCGAGGATATTGTCCGCTTCGTTGTGGAGGCTCGGGTTGCTGGTATTAACCACAAGACGAACGAGAAGACCGGGCTCCTTGAGCGCGTTCATTCGTTGAAGGTTGTTGATGTCACCGAGATTCCTTACGAATTGGATCTTGACGATCTCCTGAACAAGGACAAGTGACGCTTGGAATTAGCTGGCCAGAATGGATGCTCGAAGGATCTTGTCGCCAGATTCCGAAAGAGAATTTGGACCGAGTATTCTGGGGGACGAACACCGACTTGGCAGCAATAGAGGCAGCAAAAACCGTTTGTTTAGGATGTCCCGTCAGGGAAACGTGCTTAGAATATGCTCTCCAGAAAACCGTTGACGGTATCTGGGGTGGTACCACACCGGAAGACAGAAAGGAATTAAGTAAGTGAGTCTCACTATTCGCACCATGACTAGCTACATAGATGGTGTTGCAATGGAGTACACGACGCCCGGTGACATTAAGTCTAACGGGCTGAGTATTACTCATGTCATCTTTATCCCTGAGGATGGTTTCTCGTCCGAGATTCAAGAATTCCTGACGGCAGCTAACGAGCTTCTTGAGAATGCGCTTGATGTCTTCGAGGATGCCCCTAACTTTGTTCCACGTAGACCAAGTGAGGTTGACGATGAATAGGGCTGAGATGTATCGGACGATTTTGGATACGCTTTCAGATTTCAGTTTCCCTGACGAGAATTTGATAGTCGATACCGAGGGAAGTTATACTTCGCTGGCCTTAAACCTGTCTAGAATCTTGACTGATGCACTTGAAGAGGAGTTTTAATGGCGTCCAGGTTTCTTTCGGGGGAAAACCCGAAAGCGTTTGAGGTTACAGCTCCGTCACTACGTGAGCTATTTATAAATGCTCATGATTTAGTTGACGCATTCTCTTCTCCTTGTGAGCCGACATTATTGGCCCTTGATTTCGCAGTTGAGTTCGATAGTGATGAATTGGAAGAGTATAGGGCTACTCTAGTATTTTCGGGTGCAAATGATGATGAGGTTGGGGAACTATAATGTTAATTGGTCTATCTGGTTACGCGCGTTCCGGTAAAGATACAGTCGCTCAGTTTATTATTGACGATTACGGTTTTGTTCGTCGCGCTTTTGCTGATAAGTTAAAGGCGGCTCTAATTCGTCTTAATCCAATGGTTGATTACGTATCACCGACAAGTGGTAAAACGGAATGGTTCAGACTAACTGATGCAATTCGCTACTATGGCGGTCTTGAATCGTTGAAGTCTAATTCCCCTGAACTCAGAGCACTTATGCAGCGATTGGGTACAGAGGTTGGGCGCGATACCTTTGGTACCAACTTCTGGGTGGACCAGGCTCTGGGTGAAGTGTTCGGCGGACTTGATATAGTAGTGACTGATGTGAGGTTCGAAAATGAGGTAGACGCAATTCGTAATCGCGGTGGAGTTGTTTGGCGGATTAGCCGTTCAGGTGTCGCTCCAGTCAATGGGCACTCCAGCGAAACAGCAATTGATCATGTTGACTTTGATCGGTACATTTCGAATGACGGGACACTTGAAGAACTACATGATCAGGTTACAGCGATAATGGACCCAGTTGGGTCCGCGCATGAGTGAACCAACGGTTCCCTACGCTGAGGTCATTGCCGACAGCATAAATGATAGGGATGACCGATTAACAACGATGAAGGTGGTTGCTCATCGGTTTGTGTTGGCTGAATTCAATACCCATAGAGTGTTTAGTAGAAATTCTGCTAGCTCTCGTGCTATCCCGCTAGAGAAGCAGCTTGAGAGGGTTAAGACAGATCCGGCATGGCCCCTAACTTGGCCAGCCGAGCAACCTGGAATGCAGGGTGGTGGAGAACTTGAGGGCACCTATAAGACATGGGCTGAGGGACTTTTTCTAAAGGCCAGGGATGCCGTTGTTGCCGAAGTAGAGTCATATATGAATAATGTTCTAAAGGAGTCTCGGCTTCACAAGAGTTATATCAACCGCCTCCTTGAACCATTCATGTGGCACACGATTATAGTTAGTTCAACGGAATGGGAAAATTTCTTCGCTCAGCGATGTTCCCCATTGGCTCAACCTGAAATTAGATGGGCTGCTGAGGCTATGGAGCGCGCTCTAATATCATCCACTCCTGTTAAACGTAGTAATTCATGGCACCTTCCCCTAGTAGATGAAGATCTACGTAAGCGCGTTGGTGATAACACGGCAGCTAAAATATCGGCCGCTAGATGTGCTAGAGTTTCTTATCTAACCCATGATGGGGTTGTAGATCCAGTAAAAGACATTGATCTATATACTAGACTTGCGACCGCCAAGCCACCTCATTGGTCACCACTAGAGCATGCAGCCAGACCTTCGCGTTCCGGCGAGAGATCTGCTAATTTTAAGGGATGGACTCAGTTGAGGCAGATCGAAGAAGATGCTTCTTGAATCTGATGCGCTTAGAGTTGAATATGAAACTGTGGTGGAAAAGCGTGGGTCTTACCAGAGGCCAATATATATTTTCCGCTGCTATAGTTGTGGTAAAGAGATGCGAAAGCAGCGCAGTTCATTATCTCGCCATTCCGGGTTTTGCGTTAGATGTGTAAAGAGAAATAGACATCCCTTACGTACAGTGTACAGCTCAATGCGTTCCTCCTGTTTAAGGGAAAACAAGAGGTCCGGTAGAGATTGTCCCTTTGATTTAACTTTTGAGGAGTTTTTAGTTCATACCCAAGTCTCTTGCTGTACCTATTGTGGGGGAGGGGTCAAATGGGTGAAGTATCGTAATGGACCTTCTAATATTGATAGGAAGGATAGTTCTAAAGGATATTCGGCCGATAATACGGTAGTTTGTTGTGGTACCTGTAATAGAATGAAAAGTAATTGGTATAGCTTCGAGGAGTTCGTTGCTATAAGTCGCCTACTAAGAGAGTGGATAAGTGGTAGAATGTCTCCGATGGATATCTAATGCCTAACTTTAATCCCGTTACTGAACGCGAAGAGAGAATTGATGAATTTTGCCACGGCGTGGAGAAAGGTCACTTCCGGTTAGAGAAGGATCGCTTCGTCTACGAGGACGAGAATGGTGGCTACGTTGACGTAACCGATGCGGTTCGGATGGCTGTTATTCAGCGAGCCGCATTTAGGAAGGATAAATGAGTAGGGTAATTACCCTCGGTTTAATTGCGGCGGTACTGGTACTGGGAAGAGAAGTTAAGAACTTAGCCGACCGGATCTGTATCACGGAACCAGTGGATGAGGTTGGGAATTTGTACTTTCCGAAGTTTGAGCGAAAGAAAGATCGATCACTTACTTTGGTATCAAGATCTACTCCGCTGTACGAATGGGGGGGCGACGATGTTTCCTAGAACGAATAAGATAATCGCCTACATTTGTCTTGCGGTTTTGCTTTCTACTTTAACACTTCTTGCCATTGAAATAGTTAAGAGTTGGTGAAATGTCTGATTTCCCTGAAATGTATCCAATAGATGTAAGTAAATTGATACCTGTTGGGCAATTCTGTTTTAGTCGAATAGTCCTCATGGATGAAAATGGCGTGAATAATGTCATTAGTATGCGAATTAATGATACCGAATATGTGTTAACTCGGGAGAATTTAGAGGTATTCGCTAATGCGGCGTTGGAAGAATTAGATGAGTGAATATGAATTCCGAGTTCTTATAACTGGCTCTAGGGACTGGGATGACAGTGAACCGATTCGAACGGCTCTTAGTAATGCATTCAGGGCCATTCCAATAGGTTCTTGTCTAAAGGTTGTTCATGGTGATTGCCCCACTGGTGCAGATGCGATGGCATCCGAATGGGTTAAGGAAATGCAGACCCAGTGCTTCCCCGTATTTGAGGAACCTCATCCAGCCATTTGGTTAAAGCATGGTAAGGCTGCTGGTCCCATTCGTAATCAAGAGATGGTTGACTTGGGCGCGGATATCTGTTTCGCATTCCCGGTTCCTAGCAGTAGAGGAACAATCCACTGTATGGGTGCAGCCGAGAAGGCTGGCATTCCTGTGGTTAATCTCGGAGTGAAGTAAAGCCGACATTATGATTATGACTTTGTATGTTTGTAGGTTCTGCTTGCACGGAGATTGCTCTAGATGCGGTAGCTTGGATTGTGCCTGCTGTGGGGATGCCACTGAGTTGGATGTTATCCAGTATGCCGCAGAGAAGGCTTCTGAACCGCCCATGCGGTATTACGTAAATGATTGGTGATGACGTTCCTGTTGGTGGGGAGATTCCTGACAGGGTACGTAAAGCGGTGCATGCTCGCGATAATCTCTATTGCCGGATGTGTGGGGCGAACTGCGAACTCGGCGGCATAGAGATTCATCACATCTATTTCGGTGGTGACACGGTTGGCATTGGTGGCTCCAGGGTTCATGATTTTAACCTGATGGTATCCCTTTGCATGACATGCCACACCCGCGCACATCGTTTCAAATTCAAGTGGCAAAAAGCTTTGATGTATGCCGTTTCTCATAGGGGTGTTACCGCAGCTCAAGTGTTACGCTGGTCTAAACGGTCACAAATTAACCGGAGATCTAAAACTTCTGATGCCACCTGAATCAATCGTTTCAACCCAGGTAGGTTGCCGATGGGTAATGGTTGCCAAATTCAAGAACTTAGCAAAGGGATTAACTAGTGTCGTATTTTAGCTTCCGTCTACCGTCCGAATTCATTGAGAAGTACAAGGATCAGCAGGTCTCTTGGGGGTTTACGGATGCGGGGGGCAACAGTCTGGGTGAGATTACGTTCCTCAGAACCTATAGTCGCCTAAAGGATGACGGCACTAAAGAGAAGTGGTGGGAGGTTTGTCAGCGCGTCATTGAGGGCATGTTTTCCATCCAAAAGGATCACTGTAAGGCGAACAGGCTTCCTTGGCGTGCGGATAAAGCACAGCGTACTGCGCAGGACGCTTTCGATAGGATGTTCAACTTTAAGTGGCTCCCGCCCGGTCGTGGCCTCTGGATGATGGGAACACCGCTGGTTATGGATCAGCGCAACTCTGCTGCTCTTCAAAATTGTGCCTTCATAAGCACCGAGGATATGACGCGCGCTGATCCGGCTGGGCCATTCACCTTCCTAATGGAAGCTTCAATGCTTGGTATCGGTGTTGGATTTGATACACTAGGTGCGAAGAAGGGTTTTCGTATCTACCGGCCTAATCCGAATAAGTACGACAGCTACGTGGTTCCCGATAGCCGTGAGGGATGGGTGGAGTCTGTTCGCCTTATCCTTGAGTCTTATCTAGTATCAGGTAAGGGTGAAGTCTACATAGACACCAGCCTGGTGCGCCCAGCCGGTGAGCCTATTAAGACTTTCGGTGGGACTGCTGCTGGTCCTGGCCCGCTTATTCGTCTCCACGAGAAGATTCGCGAGTTGATGGAGGCAAGGTTACTTGAGTGCAGCATTCTACATACAGTACCAACGCTAGATGTGGAACTAATTGCTGATATCGGTAATTTAATCGGCGTTTGCGTTGTGAGCGGCAACGTTCGGCGCTCTGCCGAGCTGATGCTTGGTGAATTGCACGATCCGATCTTCAAGAATCTGAAGAACTCCGAGATGTTCCCGGAGCGTAACCGTTACTCTGATAACCCAGATGAGTCAGGGTGGGGATGGATGTCTAATAACTCCATCATCGCTGAGGTTGGTCAGGATCTGTCCAGCTTAACCGATGCTATTGCTAACAATGGTGAGCCCGGCGTCGTGTGGATGGATGTGTCCAGGAAGTACGGTAGACTCATTGACCCACCAAACGGTAAGGATCGCCGCGCTAAGGGTTATAACCCATGTGCAGAGCAGACTCTTGAGTCAGGTGAATGCTGCACACTTGTTGAGTTGTTCATGAATCGTCACACGGACATCAAGGATTTCCAGCAGACGGCCAAGATTGCCTTCCTGTACGCGAAGACAGTAACCCTCCTCTCAACTCACTGGGAGAAGACCAACGCAATCATGCAGCGGAACCGGCGTATTGGTTGTAGCGTCTCGGGCGTTGCTGACTTCACTGACACTAATAGCATGACAGTTCTTCGTCAGTGGTTGAACGATACTTATAAGACGGTCCAGTCCTACGACGAGTCTTATTCAGAATGGCTGTGTGTTCGTCAGTCGATTAAGACTACGACAGTTAAGCCATCAGGCACGGTAAGTATCCTTGCTGGAGCTTCCCCTGGAGCACACTGGAGTCCCGGTGGCACCTTCTTTGATCGCGCTATCCGGTTTAGTATGGACGACCCGATGGTTCTCCTGTTTGAGAACGCCGGATATCGAGTAGAAACGGACGTTGCTAACCCTGAGACCACAGTTGTGGTTTTCTTCCCAGTTAAGTCTGGTGCTCGGCGCTCCGAGAAGGATGTATCATTGTTCGAGAAGGCTAATCTAGCTGTTCTGCTTCAGAGGTATTGGTCAGACAACTCCGTGTCGGTAACTTTGACATTCAACCCGGAGACCGAGAAGGACCATGTTGGAACCATTCTTCACATGCACGAAGGTCAGCTCAAGACTGTGAGCTTCCTACCTTCGGGTAACTTCGTGTTCCCTCAGATGCCTTATACTCAGATCTTTGAAGGAGACTTTGAGGCGGCTCAGTATAAGCTGATGCGTGTTGACCTGGAACCGATTTATCAGGGGCTTGGGCGTGAAGCTATTGGGGAAGCTTACTGCTCCACTGACAGTTGCGAGATCAAAGATCTAACCGCCAGCATGGAAGCGCTCGTTCGTTCCACGTGAAAGGATAATTATGTCAAAGAAGAAGTGTCTAGATTGCCAAGCTAAGGATGAGACTATCTCGTCTTTGAATGCCATCATCAAGAGCCTGAATGAGATGATTATGAGCTTGACTGCCCCCAAGGTTCCTAACGGATTCCCTGGATTCCCGGTGCAGCCTCAGCCCTGGTGGCATCCACAGCAGGTACCATTCTTTAATGTGTCAGACTCATCAGATCCAATGGCTCACTGTCCTTGCCGTGTGGAGAATGGTGGTAGCGGGGTCTGTATGTGTGTCCAAGGTGGACCTAAGATCACCTGTTGATACCTCGGCGTGTCGGCATCACTCAACTAGAACTGGATGGAATACTAAAGTATGACTGAGACGCGCTTATGGGGCGAGACTTATCCCCGCGATGGAATCTTCAAGTACATCAGGGATACCACAAAGCCGCTAGCGCTTTGGGATGATAGGGCTCACCACCAGAAGATGGTTAAAGAGTCCGGCAATGTTGCCAGGTTCATCCTGGAGAACCAGCCAGAGAATCTGAACAAGGCTTTGTTGGATCTGATGGTCGCCTGTATGGACTGGCTGTACTTCAGGAACTACGGATTCGTTACGGCTAGAAAGTTCATCCACGAGGAGCGACTTCGCCAGCAAGCCAAGTGGGGTGTAGAACAGGACCATTTGAACGATAGGTTTGCTTGTATCCTCTGGGAAGAGGTTGGTGAGGTAACCGAAGATCTCATTGACTCAAATAGCTCAGGCATTATTGATGAGATTGTCCAGGTAGCTGCTGTTGCTTGCTGCTGGCTGGAGTTCCGACTAACGTCTCTTCCAACCGATTTTATTGTTGATCTACCAAAGACAGTATCGGGGTCCATGACTGTTAAGGTTGATGACCCGAAGGCTTGGGAAGCGCTTGACCACTTCTTCGCTGGAGCCGGTGAGTGATGGCTAAGGAGCAGCAATCTGGCCTGGAATCAGCCCTTGAAAGTATCACTAAAGACTTCGGCGCAGGAGCTATTCAGCGCATTGGTGACAAGGTAATAACCAAAGTCCCAGCTACCTCAACTGGTTCTATTCGTCTTGACCGCGCCCTCGGTGTAGGTGGCCTTCCACGCGGTCGAATTATTGAGTTGTACGGCCAAGAGTCCAGCGGAAAGTCAACGATTGCACTACACACTGTAGCGAATGCCCAGAAAGACGGCGGCTTGTGCGCGTATATTGATGCTGAGCACTCCATTGATGTCGAATATGCGCAAGCTCTAGGTGTTAATACAGATAGTCTGTGGCTATCTCAGCCCAGTTCAGGCGAAGAGGGACTGGAGATCTGCTCTAGACTTATTAAGTCGGGTGCCTACGCGGTTATCGTCATTGATTCCGTGGCTGCACTAACTCCGCGTGCTGAGCTTGAGGGAGAGATTGGTGATGCCCATATGGGTCTCCAGGCCCGCATGATGGGTCAGGCTCTTCGTGTCATAACTGGTGCGGCAGCCCAGGCTGGTACGACTGTCATCTTCATTAACCAGCTACGTGAGAAGATCGGCATCGTTTTTGGGAACCCGAACGTCACAACTGGTGGTAAGTCTCTGAAATTCTATGCCAGCGTGCGGATGGAGGTTTCACGTACAGGCTCTGACAAGGTAGGGGATGAGACCGTCTCCAATAAGACTAAGGTCAAGGTCGTTAAAAATAAGGTATCAGTCCCATTTCGAACGGCAGAATTTGATATCGTCTTTGGCCAGGGAATTAACCGTGAGGGTGAAGTTCTCGATGACGGGGTAGTGGCAGGGGTTGTGAAAAAGTCAGGTGCGTGGTATGTTTACGGTGAAGACCTGAAGTGCCAGGGTCGCCAGGCTGCCTGCGAGTTCTTGCGAGAGAATCCAGCTATCCGTATTGAGATCGAGGGGAAGTTGAATGTCTGAGGAAGGTAGTGTTAATTACTCCCAGAACCGCCTAAGGGCTGAGTTAGCTCTTGCTGATGCGAATAAAAAGTCGATTCGTTCGAGGGAACGGGATTGGACGGTCGAACGAGGTTTCGCGGATACAACGGCTTATTCGTATGCTATCCCGGATCGAGCTAATCTACTTCTTGAGTCCATTGCTAATAGTCTTCTGGCAATATTAAAGCAACACGAACGCTAACCCGATATATGACATAGAACACATTTCCTGAAAGGTTCCGGTAATGGCAGACTTCAGGGATGGGGAATGTGAGTTCCCTTCCTTTGATGAATGCACATGCTCATGCCATAAGTTCCCTGGCGTGAAGCACTTCACAGCGTGCTGTGATGGGTTACCGATAGACTTTTGGGATAGTGTTGACGAAGAGCTTGAGCTGTTCGGTAGCGCGGAATCTAGTAAGCCAAAGGGTCGTAGTGCAACCTATGAACCCCCTGGTGATTGGTTAAGTTTTGTAAACGATAAGAAGACAGGTAAGCCTCTTCGTGGCCCCGGATCGGAAGCAATCATAGATGACTAAGTTTGGTACAAAGATTTGGGACCAGGAGAGGTTTGGCTGGTTCATTAAGAGTGGCCCGACTTCAGATCTTGGCTCCGAGCAGGCTTATGTGCGGTGCGTTCGTAACAATGGTTACATGGCTGATGTAATCAATTACAGAACGCTAGAGGTGATTTGGGATGACTAATAAGATTCATATCCGGGGCAACCCTACCCTTACGGTAAAGAAGGCCCCATTCCCTCATTGTAACTCCCAGGTTCTACATGCGCCGAACACCTGCGTCCACTGTGATGACTATCCTGAGTTGCAATCTGAGCGCGAGGCTGGGAAGACTCCGTTCACACCGGCAGAGTCTAATGGTTGGCATGGAAACATCGCCATTTCCCCCAGTACCACTTTTGGTCCGCGCATCAATCCTGGGGATTTCGTTATAGCTCGTGAACGTGTAGATGCTGATAATCTAGGACCCAATCGGGTGTATGCTAAGGTTCGGGAAGTTAAAGACACTTACCTGGTGTTGGATCTTTTCCCATGGGGGCCAACATTTGAGTTCCGGCATTGGCAGTTTGATAGGGTTGAGAGAATTCAGGGATGATTGTTGAAGGTAAGCGCACCCTCTGGAAGTGCGATATACTCGACGGCCCCTATATTCCCGGATCACCTGGAGACCGCATTCGAGTGGGAGATGATGGGACACATAATCTTGTCTCCTCCTTGACAGAGGACGGGAGACACATGCCCGCCATCGATCTAGACATTCCTCACAGCTACCTACCTTCATCCACCCCTGGGCACGGGCACCTTTTCATTGATATGCCAATGTCATGGGAGCAATACGAACTTCTTCTGACTGTGCTACACTCAGTTGGAATCATTGAGGATGGTTTCTTCCGACTGTCACTTCAGCGTAAGGCGTCTTTCCTGAGGAAGCCTGGTACTTACAAAGAACTTGAGGCTGCATTCTAGTGGACTTCCCGAATGGTCGGCGCATACTTTTGGCGGGCGATCTTCACAAAAATTTCCGGCATACCAAGTACATCTTCAAGATGGCTCAGCAGAACAACTGCGACTGGGTTGTAGCTCTTGGTGATGTGGGCTACTGGCCGCGTGGCAAGAAGGAGAATGGTCTTGACTTCTTTGAGGGTATTGAGAAGCTAACTCAGAAGTACAAGATTGATTTTGCGTGGCTACCCGGCAACCATGATGATTGGGACGTCCTAGAGACCGTTGTTAAGATCCAGGCAGAGTCCCCGCAGCAGATGACAGATCACATTTGGTTCCTCGGTCATGGCTGCCAGTGGACCTGGGGCACACCCGAGGTTAACGAGCGATCCTTTATGTCATTTGGTGGGGCCTACAGTATTGATCAGCAGTGGCGGAAGCAGGGTTGGGATTGGTTCCCTCAGGAGCTTCCTTCATGGGGTCAACAGGACTTTGCTTTAGGGCGCCCCCCGGTTGATATTCTCCTGACACATGATGCCCCTTGGGGGACTGTGCCATTTATTGATGAGCAGAATGATCCTTACCCTTTAAGTGCAGCTAACCGCATGTTCATCTCCAGCCTGGTTGAGTCAGCCCAGCCGAAGGCGTTATTCCATGGGCACTACCATGAGCGTTTATCCAGGGTTGTTCATACAAGCTACGGATTCTGCACCATGGACGGCCTTGATTGTGATAACACCGATGAGAAGTCTTGGCTGGTCCTGGCTTTGTGATGGCACTTTTGGCATTTGTATATGAGTACTAAAACATCCGATAAGGACAGTGTTGACCCGGCTCATCCTTTAGGAGAACTAGTGGCTCGTGCGCAGGCAGGTAAGCAACAGGAACATGCTCCGCGCAGAAAGGCTATTAGACCGAAGACTCCTAACCAGAAGCTCTATTGGGACGCCATCCCGTTAAATGACATGACCTTCGGTATCGGCCCCGCTGGTACGGGTAAGTCTTTCTTGGCGGTAGCTCGTGGCGTCGAAGAGCTGCAATCAGGTCGCGCTCAGCGTCTTATCCTTACTCGTCCCGCTGTTGAGGCTGGAGAGAAGCTTGGCTTCCTTCCGGGCACCCTGGAAGAGAAGATGGACCCTTACATGAAGCCTTTGATTGAGGCTATTAAGGACATCGCTGGGCGCGAGCAGTACGTGGAATGGATGGCTCTGGAGCAGATTGAGATTGCTCCGCTGGCTATGATGCGTGGTCGCACTCTGAATGACGCATTCATTATCGCAGATGAAATGCAGAATGCTACTGTCGAGCAAATACGGATGATGCTTACGCGCTTCGGGTACGGCTCAAAGATGGTTATTAACGGCGATCCTGAGCAGTCTGATTTACTGCCCTTTGATTCAGAGAACGGTCTAGACTATATTCTAGATGCTTACACCGTTGCGGGCGGCATCGAGGGCGTTTCTATGGTGGAGTTCGACCTCAATGACATTGTGCGACACCCTATCGTTGGGCGCATCCTCGGGGCCTTCAACAAACTAGAGCTATCACGCCCTTAGACCGGCTCCGTTCCTGTGAAATCACAATCATTGCAGGTGATAAGGAAGTACCTAACGGAGCTGTTGATTTCCTCCTTCTCTTGCCAGGTACACCATAGGGAATCACACTTCGGGCAGTCATGGGTGTAGTGCCGTAGTGGGTTCTCGGATATTTCATCCCACTGAAAAGATGCGGGAGAGGTAGTAGGCCCTGTTGGCGGGAAGAAGTGCTCGTCTTTCTCATCGTCCTGCCATTGCTTCTCGGTCAGCATAGTCCCAGCATATCCAAGAGTCTCTTGTTGTCTTCAAGACTGATTGAGTTTCGGCCAACATAGATGGTGGCCAGCTCACTTTGGATATCTGAGGTACTGATACCGTTCGGCCAATCCCAGTTGACAGTTTCAAATCCGACGCCTCGGTCTTTGCGCTCTCTAGTCATCACCATTGTGCGTGGGTAACCTTTCCGTCCTTGCAAACAGTTACACGAATGATTGGATCATCATCTGCGAGCGCCCAGTCATCGATTACCGTATTCTTACGGCCACGACCGTACTCTTTCATCTCAGCTATGACACCCTCGGCATCGGTGAGTTCATTATCCAAACCAAGGAGTTTTGGACTAATTTCGAATCCTTCATACTCAAGTTCGATTGCGATATAGCCTTCATTTGGCATTAGCTTTCCTTCCCGTTGTTTTCAAGCCAAAGACGTTCGAGGATGTTATTGGTGTTGGTTATTATCTCTAACCGCTTAGGGGTTTCATCTTCGCGGTAACAGTTGACGTACCAGCCACTCTCTCGGTTGGCTGTAGGATGATTAATCCAGAACTTCCCACCAAATCCAAGGTCGCCTTGGAACCTCCACTCAAACAGATCGCCGTTCTGAGTTGCTCGCGCAAATGCCTCGGAGAAGGTATCGATGTCCTGGTGGGGGGCATCACAAAGGACTATGAGTAGGTGATAAATCATCTCGCCCATGTTAACCGTTTTGCGCATTTTCCCTAATCTTCTTCCTAAGTCGACCGACATGACGCTCGGTTGTACCAGTCATTTCCGCTATTTTGGTAATTGAGCATCCGCGCTTGGTGAGTATTTCGACAGCTATTAATTTCTCAGATATGTTGAGTTCTGTCTTCAGCCTCCCCGAGCACACATCATTAACGACTGCCATGTCAGCTACATCTATGCGGGGTCTTCTAATCCGTGGGACGAATCCCTCTTCACTATCGCTGGAGAACTCGCTCTCCAGGAACATAACTGCTTTCTTAACCCTGGCTAGGATATCGTGACAGTCATCTAAAACCTTTGGTTGAACTCTTCTCCTATTTGTTGGCCGCGCTTCAAGCCAATGATTAAGGGCTTCATCGAATTCTTCACTACATTCGCGCAGGTCTTCTATTGCATTAACATAAAGGCTGGCTTTATTGTCGGCAATTTTGTGTGATGCCAGAGTTTCGTATAGGGCTGTCGTCATACCTTTACTTTCATTGGTGGGGTCTTTCTTACAACCTAAGCCTAGCCCAAAGACTTTTCCAGTGCAAGGATTCCTTCGAGACTCATTTCAAGTGATGTGGCTGCGCGGGTTTGCGCAAGTCCTAGCTGGTCTGAATACTCTGATGCTCTGCTACTAATCGTGCGCCAGTTTTCCAGGAGTCGCTCGTAGACCTTCGGAGCGATTGTTCCTTTAGCGTTAGCCGCTGCAACATCATCCAATAGTAGGCGACAATCATCCGCTACAGAATCCTGATATGCTTCACTGAGCATTAGCCTCTGCTCGTCAGTGTCAACCAGTGGGGCTTGTCCGAAGATGCACCCCTGTCCAATACTGCGAACGAGTTGCATCAGTGCGTCCATCTCTGCCTGCCGGGTTCGGTGGGTGAAATATAGCCCCCCACCGCGCACCGAAATGGCATTGAGGTGCTTCAGATAATTGCGTACGATGGTTCGGATTAGGTCACCATGAAGGTGGGCGCACAGATCATCATACTTCAAGCGCAGATTGTTTAGGAGGTTATCGACTTCAGCCTTGTCGGTGTCTGATAATCCTGAGACTAGGCGGCATTTGAAGAATCCTCCTCCTTGTTTGCGGTCTTTCATATCGCCGCGATAAAATATCACGGTTGCCACCTTCCAGTAACTGAGGCGCAATCCCTTCTTATCCCTCTTCTCCATGGTGATCTGCTTCTCTACACGTTCACCGTCTGAGGATACATCGCGCACCAGGAGTTCGATGGTTACATCCCGCTCAGTCCCAGCATATTTGTACCCGCTGACGTAGGTGCAGGCGCTTCGGAAGGCATGAACCTTGGTGGGTGGTACCGGAAGGATGGATTGTTCTAGCCCGAGCTTGTCGAACTGTTCTACCAGCCATTCGCGCCGAACACGCACGGGCTCCATGGTTCGCACACCGTCTTCGTGCTCTACCAGTCCGGAAATACTGAACCAGACCAGTGATCCAATGAAGGCACTTTCGGGGAGTCCGCCGAGACGTTCCGCGTAACTGTCGAGTGCTTCTATTCGCATCTGTCTACCCTAAGTTTCTGAATACGTCTGACATTTGACCCGTGTCGATACAGTCGGAGATTGCCCGTACGTCGTCACAGAAGGAGGCGAGGGCTGAACTTATCATAGTCTTTCCAACGGTGATGCCGTAGGTACGGAAGCCAAGTCGCTTCTTCTCGATATGATATTTCTCAAGCCATTTGGCTGTCACGCCGCATTCGTCGTCAGTGACCATCAGCAAGTCACCCTTAGATCTACCGGAGTCGTTGAATTCCTCCTCCAGGATCTCGATCGCCTTGTCAATTGGGACCTCGAAGTTAGTTCCACCAGCTAGGAATTCCTCGGCAAACTCAATCAGTAGATCGATGTCTACCTTACCCTTGGGGAACCTATAGACGTGGAGGTCGGCTGCGTCATGGCTGAAGTTCATGACTACGGCGTCTCGATTGGTTGCGCGGGCCTGATCGATGAGGGCCATGGCGAAACTCTTGGACCATAGTTCACGCTGGCCAGCCATGCTTCCGGATGAGTCAAGCATGACAATGACTGCACCGCGCCCCTGACGCTCAATGCCTTGGTACTTCTTGGATAAAAGCTGCCCCTCCATGAAGCGCTGGAGGAAGTCTAGTCTCAGCACGGGATGACGGCTCATGACTAGCTCAGAGGTGAGAACATCTTGTAGGTCTCCAGATAGCCGGGTTCCTACAACCTCATCGCGGGCGTAGTCAACTTTTCTAGCACGATCAGCGGATGCCTGCATCTTGAACCGGCCTAGCTGCTTATAAAACTGTCCCAGCTTTCCGCTGGTCAATCTCTTCGCAAGGTTATAGCGCTCCTGGAATGACATTCTCTGGAGATTGGCTGGACTGACACCCCAGACGGCCATAACGTCGAGTTGGCTAGCTAGGGCTTCCTCGATACCTTGAACTGTCTTGCGCACATCCTGGCGCATAGCTTGTCCTAGGCGCTCAGCGGCCTGCTGAGCCTCTTCGGTGGCTACATCCGCCGCACCTTGTGCTTCGCTAGCCGTGTCTGCGATGATCTGGAGTGTTCCATCATCACACTGGTCGCCCGATGCGGATAAAAGTTCACCCCGTGCATCCCCGGCTACACCTTGCGCCTCCTGGGCTGCGTCAGCCTTTTCCATGGCTTCATCAGTGATCTTGTTTAGCTTGTCTTTAATCTGCTGACCGAGACTAATGGTCGCCATGGTGGAGCAGTAACGGTCGTTATTAGTTAGTTCAAACAGCCGCTCGACATCCGGGGACAGTGAGACGTCTGTGACGATCGCATGGTTTACAAGCCTCGTGGGCTCCAGTTCATGGGGTTCCCGAATCCGGGGGTACGCCTTGTAGAAGAGGTTGTAGACATCCTGGTAGAGACCCTTGACGTAATCATGCTTCTCGGACGTCTCACTTATTAACCCTTGTAGCTCGGGCGCCTCTTCTAGACTAAGCCTGAAGGATGATTCATCGAAGATATCCCTGATGATGACATCGGTGCTGAGTTTAGTCGGCGCGTCCCAGTTTCTTCGCGCGCTTTCAATGAAGTCGTCTAGCGTGCTCATTCTGGATAGTCAGACCAGGAGTAGCTAACGGCATTACTGGCGGCTGTGGCGTCCAGGTTCATAAGCTCGTGAAGGATGCGGAAGTCGATCCGCTGTAGCTCGCTGGCTAGCTGGTCCAGTCGGACTGCGGGCTTATTCTTCTCGACTGCATTCTTCTTAAACGTAACTACGGCCTGGTGAGCGTTTCCGACCTTCACCTTGGCATCGATCCGGAACTTAGAGAGCTGCTCGCCACCCTTATCATTAGCCACTAGGGCTAGAATCTTCTCCATCTCCTGGTTGATATCATCGATCATCTTTTCAATACCGATGATGGTTCTAACGGTCTCAGATGCGAAGTTTGTGACTAGCTCAGTGACCTTGTGCACTTCTTCCGGCTTTGACCACAGGACATGACGGAGGATTAGGAAGTCATCGGCGTCAACCTCATCGCGCCCGTTGAGATAGGCAGATGCTTGAAGGAGGCGGATTGATTCACGCCAGCGTCGGTCGGAAACTTCCATACCCTCGTTCTTAACCTGGCGCCAAAGGGTCGCAATATCATTCTCCACGGAGACGGGAAGTTTAATTTCTGGAACTTCCTGTTCTACGGCGAACAGTAGATCTTCAAGTTTCAGGGTGGTAAAGCTGCGAGGGGGGGCCTCAGGTACGGCTGATCTAATGAGTGCGACGAAGGATGTGGGCTCCTTGATGTAGTCCACGAACATGCGGATCAGGAACCTGTCCCAGAATGCTTCCAGCTCATCCTCTAGGAGTTCATTGCTGGCGCCGAAGGCTGAGATCAGGGGGGCTTTTACTAGCTTCCTACCGCGCCGGTACTCATGCTCGTTAACAAGCTGAAGGAGTGGGTTCAGTGTGGCGGGGCCGCTCTTCCCAACCTCATCGAAGAAGGCGATGTGAGCTGTGGGTGCAAACCCTTCGGGGTCGCGCTCGAACACGCCCTCCTTGTCGTACAGAGGGAGATCATACTGGCCGAAGACTTCTTCCTTACCGAGCTGCTTGTCTAGCAGGATCTGGAAGTACTGACATCCTATGAATCGCTCAGCGAACATGCGCAAAAGGAGGCTCTTGGCGGTCCCTGGAGGGCCTAACAGGAGAGCGTTCTTGCCAGCCAAAAGGGTGATGGCGACAGCTTCAACGTGTGGGCGCCGCTCAATGAGCAGGTTGGACAATTCGGACACGATCGCCCTCATGGAGGCGGCTGTGTCGGTCTTTATAAGCTCGGCTTGAGTCATGGTCAAACCTTAGCAGTAACGGACGTTAGCGGTCAACAGATTGGAGGAGTTTTTTTAGCTCGACCATGTTGCTGTGATGCCATCCTGTACCGTCGAGGTAGTAGGTAAAGGAAACACTGTTGTCCTCCCAGTACACGACAGCCCGCAGTAGAATATCGTTCGTCTTCGGCGCCTGAAGCTTCACCACCAGGGAGTCAACCATCGTCTCAGAGATGATCCCGTTCTTCTGTGCAGGGAATCCGCGAGCGAAGGTGGCCTGGTTCTTCCACCCAAGCCTGTTTGCTAGCGCGATAAGTGACCGCGCTGACTGTGGAACTTCACGCGGTAGCGGTGGACGGGCTTTCTCTACGTCCACAGGAAGGGTAGATTCTTGCCCACCCATCGGAGGGCCTTCTCTGCGTCCTTGCAAATACGCTCGCCGCGTTCCTTGAATTCTTCGGACGTCCCGGAGTAGTCGTACTGCTCATTGTGGTAACGGAGGAGTGCCTTGCCGTGTAACTTGGCCCTTACCCCCCTGTCGTTGTCGTAGTCGGAGTATGCAACTAGCACCTCACCGAGGATCTTTGTCAGCCAGCTATCAACAGCCCAAAGGGCTGTGTCATCCCATCCGGTGGCAGCCCGCTGAGCTGCGTACTTAGCTTGCCGTCTGTCCTCTGGGGTTACTTTGCGGAAGAATCTCAATGTGCACCCACATATTCATACTTGGCACTGAAAACATCAGGCTTGCATGGATAGAACCCGTGCCCGTCGCGGATGATCCACTCATCTATCTTAAGATTCAGCCAAGCATCATTGGCTGCGACGTAGAGTTGGCCGCGACCGTACATGGTTGTGACAAAGTTAGAGCAGCCGTGAACATCATCTCCGCTCATCCAGGCCCAGATTTCACTTTCGTTGTCACCGCGCCATTGAATAGCCTCAATCTCGACCGGCTTCGTGCTAAATTTAGGCATCGCTCATCTCTTTCAGGGTTACGCCGGTATCACGGTACCAGTCGTGGAAGGAAAAGAGTCGGTCACCAGCGTCAGCGACGGCTTCCCACTGCTCAACTATAGCATTCATCAGTTCTTCTCGGTTGTGGAATCTTACTGTTACATCACCCTCGGAGTATCCATCAAAATCTGGGTGACGTAAGTCTTTTACTGTGACGTTTCGGATGATACGCACTTCTTCGAGCCGCTTATTCTGAACCTTCCCGGTATTACATAGGGTTCCGTACAGGTGCCCCGAGCTATCTATTGTCATCGACTCGATTTCGAAGTACCAATCAGCCATTAACTGTCCTCGGATGAGTTTCCCCGGCATCTCTACCAACTACACAAATCCATGGAGATAGCACTGGTAGTATCCATGTCTCTTCGTTAATGGAAAGATCTTTCGGCATCAACTGATGCGGTAGGCAGATCTTGTAGGGCTTAAAGCCGGTCCAGTGCTTGGATGCTGCGACGATTATAGATCGCGCGCCATTGATGTGGGGATATAGGTCATAGTACAAACCGAATGGCCCATTGTGGCGCAGCTCAATATCAATCATCATAACTATCGATCCTTACCCCTTGCGCCCGAAGACATTCGACGCCAGTGTCACTCATCACAACAGTGTGACCTTCACCGATAACCGCGAAGTGGTGAACACCTTGATGTGCTTCGCAGGTATTAAGAGCCATGATGATTCCTAAGACCTGAAGCTTGTCGCGGGAGTAAACCTGCTTCGTGCAGCCACCAAGGTAGGTCATCCACTGTCGGATGGGTGCAATGTGTTGCGACTGCTTATTTGTCGCCTGCGCCTTCACTTAGTTCCCTTACTGAACTCAGCGAGAACCTTCTTCTTCCCGGTGCCGGAAATTTCCACTGCCCGGTAGATCGGATACTCATCCTCTTCAAATTCTTTGCCGTCGATTTCATATTTGGCGTGGACTAGCTCACGGTGGCTGCGAATGACTCCCTCGATGAAAGCATGGATATCCGTATCTGCGGTAATACTCCCGCAGGGGGTCCATGCCCGCTCTACGTTCCGCTCGAAGTCAAACCTCTGAGTGTCAACTTCCTCCATCCTGTAGCTCTTGGCTTGCTCAATTGCAGCCTTAGCGGACGGGAGGTATTCTCCCTCATAATCCGAGCACACCCAATTATACGAAGCAGCGGCTTTTTCTTCGACCTGGTATCGCGGCGGGAGGAGTTCGGCTAGTCCAAGTCCCTTGAGGATTGCGTCGACCTCATCGCACCAGTCGTGGTCCTCTTTGGCCTTAAGTGCAGCTTTGACGACCTTCTTCCGGAATGCTTCATGCTTCTTCTGGAGCTTCTCGTAATCCACCTGGAGGGAATCATGGGCTAGCACAAAGTCAGTTTCTTCAATTGGGCTCTGGGCAGCTATCATTTCAGACGATACCGATCTCGTAGAGGAATGATTCAATGTTGCCATCATTATAAAAGGGGTCGATTGCTCTAAATGTAAGCGGATCTAGCTCTAAAGTCAATCCCAGATTGTATGCGAGGTTAAAAACAGCTTGCCCTTGCCTTAGCTCAGGGAATCTTTCCTTGTACTCTGCGAGCTGTTGGTAGAACTCGTACCGCATCACTGGGATCGCTTCCTATCAATTAGCCACCACACCAGCTTGCTGCCAAAGTACCCGACCGCAAAGCCCGCCAGGAGCTGTATCAAAATGATCACAACCGGATCTCCGTGAACGGCATGGCTCCCTCATCTGATTCATCCCCGAGGTAAAGGTCGCCGTAGTTATTTTCTACATACCAGACGTATGCCACATCTTCGACGGACCCCACGGTATCACCATCGGTAACAAGCCAACTCATCAGCTCACGACGAACTGCCAGGAGAAACTCTTCGGGATTAAGATGTCCGTCTGCGCTGAAGACGTCGCCGTTCTCATCCGAATAAATTTCGATGTCACTCATTAGTCTCCCCGAGTAGGTATGTAGTAGCGGCGACCAGCTCCTCCGGATTGTCCTCGAAGTATTTGTTCTCGGCCTCCAACTGCCGAGCCTCTTCAACTTCTTGAGCACAGATACCACAGTCCTCCGGGTCACACAGACCGGCTGCATGCAGGCGATCCATTTGCTCATAGGCGGCATACGGATCAAACTCGTCGTCGTGAAGCATTTGTTCTCCCTGAAAGTTTTTCTTCCAGGCAAGAACTTACCTCAACGGAGATTTGCTGTCAAGCACCTAGGCTGGCAATGGTCAGCGCGGCGCTAACCTCACCTAGGTCTTTACGATCACGCCAACTTCCAATGTAACGAGTGTTCTCAGCATAGATCTTATGTCCATGAATATTGTTCACACTCGCGTAACACCAGTCCGGACCCTGTTTTCCTAGTCTGTACTCTTCTGCATATCGGCATGCCTCAGCGTAGTTTCCAGCGATTAACCAAATGGTTCTACCAGTGATCGGCTTACCGACCACAGCAGGATGGTCAGCGATTGGTCTTAACCCAAGGAAGGATTTCATTTGCTGAGTACTAGTCGGTGAAGGGGTAGCTGAAATCATTTCCGCTAGTTCACCAATGAACTGGTTCTGCGTGTACGCAATTCCTGCCAGGGTTCCAACAAGTGCTCCGACGTCCTTACCTGGTTCACTAGACCGCTTAACGGCTTCGAGGAGGATTCTGTTTAGCTCTTCACAGACTTCAAGAATCTGTGCTGGCGTGGTGTCACTCATAGTCCCAGCGCCTCAAAGAAGAGAGTGATATCTTCATAGGCTTCTGATCCAGGGTAGTAAGGATCAGCGTACCCACCCACTATTGAATGAGCCTTCTCGGGAAACAGCACGGAAGCAACATTCCATAGAGCCTGTCCCTTACGTACGTCAGCCCCGCGATCGTTTGCCCGAGCTAACCGCAGTAGCTTCTCACGGTCAATATCTACAGTAAGTGGTGGCATAGTTTCTCCTGGTTGACGGTTATAGTATTTACAGGTTACGCGCCGTGCGGGTGACTTTCCTGCATTCCAGCATTGGTAATTTTGGTGTAGTAAGCTTTGCGGTGTAAGTCACTCAGGTTATCACAGCCAGAATAGGAGCAGCCGCTACGAATACCGGCCATCATGTCATCGATGACACCTCTGACGGAACCCTTGTGTAACACTCTGGTACTGACGCCCTCCTCGCCACCTACGCTGCCGCGCCATTCCATCTGGGCATCCTTGCTAGCCATCCCTCGATAGATCTTGAATCCGAAGACGTCGGTATCGCCGGGCGTCTCGGTAGTTCCGGATAGGTAGGAGCCAAGCATGATGGCATCTGCGCCGAAAGCGAAAGCCTTGACGGCATCCCCGCTGTTTCTGATACCGCCATCAGCAACAACGGTCGCAGTTCTTCCGGAGGTCGGGATGGACTTCAAAGATTCAAGAAGCGGAATACCATGGCCGGTCTGGATTCTGGTGGTACAGACGCTACCACTTCCCACACCCACTCGCACAGAGTTTGCCCCAGCATCGGCAAGTCGTTGGTATCCTTCTCTTGTTGCTACATTGCCTGCCATGACATGGATTCCAGGTAGGCGATCTCTAATCACCTTCACCGCATCTACTGTGTGCTGATGGTCTCCATGTGCTACGTCAACGAGGATGACACTGCCACCACATTCGGCAATGGCATAAGCTCTGTCAAGGTAGTCTCCAGTGGCTCCTACGGCTGCACCGAATCTAACATTGGAATCTATTTTCTGGAGCTGAGTAACCAGGGCTTCGATTGTCATGTATCGGTGGACAATTCCCAGACCACCCGCTGCTCCCATGGCTTCTGCCATTTCCCATTCGCAAACGGTATCCATGGGGGATGCGATAATGGGCGTCTTCAGAGTAAGAAGGTGGGCTGGTCCTAGCGACATCCGAGTGTTAATGACCGACCTGGATTTAACCGTGCTGAATCTCGGCACCAGCATAATGTCATCGAATGCCAGGCTTTCTTCTGGCTGATACAAGTACGGCATCTAGACCGCCTGCTTTATGTGCTGCCAGGTGCCGTCTTCTTGGCGCTCCCATTTACGTCTACGGTTGATATTCATCTTACGAGCGATGGCGCACTCTAAGTCATCGAGTGTCCAGCCTCTATAAAAGGCGGCTCCATACAGACAAATCAGAATGTCCGCAGCTTCCTCAAGTGTGGGGTTTTCGGAAAACTCCACGGCTTCTTTAGCAACCTTTAGGTGCGCAGTCTCTGTCATGTCCATATCATGCGCCCATAGGGCAGAGAAGTGGAGTTGGCTCTCTAGGCTCATGGTTCTAGTATGTCACACTAGCGGTCAGAACGGCAGCAGCTAGCCAGTATATGGCGTGTCGCCAGTCATGTGAGCCTGCGTAGATTCCAGCGGAGATGAGGCTCAGCCCAATCATGATGGAGGGGAAGAGTTTAGTAATCAAGGAGGGACTTATCCAAGAATGTGACGTTTCCGTGCATGAGATCAATGTGTCCAACCCATTGATCCTCGTCAAAGATGATGAGGTATCCAGTGTTCTGATATTCCAGGATGGAGTCAGGGAAGTAGGCGCCGATCTTTTGGGCCGCTTCAGCTAGGTCGCGCCAGTTCATAACACTCATCAGAACATCTCAATCGTGACGGTATTATTCGGCCTGTCATACCATGCGGCAGCCGCATCTGCTACTTCAAGTTCATTGTTCCAGATGATTTCAACATTAGCATCATCGGGAACTGTTTCCAGTAGTTCACGCAGTAGTCCAGCGGTCACAGCGTTCCCTCCAACGCGGAAGCAAAGTCCATCAGTGGCCCAACATCCGTCAGACCTAGATCATACCAGTCCCTAGCCTGCTCGCGGGCTATCTGGATGATCTCCAGGATAGCTAACTCAGCTACTGCTCGTGTTTCACCCTCGGCTGGCATGACTTCCATGAGAGTGGTTGTCAAACGGTCCAGGATCTCCGGGCTTACGGCGCCTACTGGGACCACCACTTTCACGTTGGGCTTTCCTCTACAGATTCCATCTTCATCACGGTCATGACCGCATTCGGTGAAGCGGTGGTCACAGGCGCTCACTGGCCTTCCCAGCGATAGGATTTAATGTTGACTACCGGGAAGCTACGCACATCCGAGTACGGACCATAGTTGGAGTACGTGCGTATAGTCAGAACACCATCATGTAGTGTTGTCTCGGTACCACCAACGCGCTCCGTTGAACCGTCCATGAATTCAATTACCAGGAACTTGTAATAGCTACTCATAAAGACTCCCCGCCTGTCCTGAATCGTTACTTCCACTGCATTCGTTCTCATGGTTTGCGGCGCCGGGGCATCGCTTATTACCACAGTTCGGGCATAGTGACATGCGGTTTCGAAATATCATATCCGTACCGGGGAAGGGTTTCCATGTCTTCGAGTCACAAGCATAGCATGGACAGCCGGGATAGAACTCAGCGGGATACGGGGCGGTCACATATCCTCCATCGGGTCCTGGTAGACGAGCTTGCCGTCGATGACAAAATATCTCACGTCATCGAATGGTCCGCCTTGGAACAGAATACCACCTAGAACGTCGATGTTATCGGCCAGTTCAATGTCGCGACCATCTAGCGGACCACCAATGGCGATCACTTGATATCCCAAGTCTTGATACCCGTTAATTCTTGAACCGCATTGATCAATGCGACATCAGTATTGTTAGCCCAAATGTTAGGCGAGTCCTCTATATCTTCAACCCACTCAATGGCAGCCTCAATAACCTTAGCTTCAGAGGTGCCCATCATGACACCGCGCACACTCATAGTCGAGTGATTCCTTCAAGCTGATCAGTTCCACAGGCCATCATGTCAATGTCGCCCCGAAGTCTAATGAACACAGGAAAGCGGAGTTCACCACTAGGCTGAATGTCTTGGCAGGTTATCTCCATAACCAGTGGCTCACCGGCTTCCATGCGCGTCTTGATCTCATTCAGTTCTGAGTCATCAAATCCGCTGCCACACTCTCCGAGCGGGATGATTTTGCCATCACCAATGAGTCCAATTTTGATGGCGCCAAAGGTGGCTTCGCGGTAACCTTCCCCTTTGGTTAACCCGTAACCTAGAACTGTAATAGTCCATTGCCTTTTTATCTTGACCCAATCCCGCGATCGCCCAGCATTGTAGCGACTGGTTACCTTCTTGACAATCAGTCCTTCCCACTCGGCGTCTATGGCGGTATCCCACATGGATTGGATATCAGTGCTAGCACGTACCACATCAAGCGTATTTGAGCGCCATGTCTTAGATAAACCAAGTAGGGTGGCTCTACGATACGAGTAGGCAAGGTCTCGGATGTCTGTGTCATACTTCACTAGACAGTCGAAAGCTACATAGGTGGCTGGATGTGCCTTACTTAGTGCTTCAACCTGGCGAGTATTCTGTTGAGCATCACGGATATGAGTGTTGATGAAGTCGTCATTTCCATCCTTGTCTTGGCAGATGATCTCGCCGTCGAGGGTGTAGTGTCCGCGCGGGTACGCCTGCTTGAGGGCGGCTACAACCTCCGGGTAACGGAACCCTATTGCAGTATTACGCCGGTTGATGAGGGTAACTTCGCCATCTTCGACGTGTGCGAGGCACCGAATACCGTCGAGCTTAGCTTCTGCAATCCACTTGTTCTGGCCATGGAGGATCTTAACGGCCTCATTCACGTCAGCATGGACCAGCTTAGATGCGGATGCTAGCATCGGCTTCTGGTCAATCATTTCTGGTCACCGCCCACAGGATAAGGAACACGGCGCTAGCAATAACCCAAAAGCATCCGCAGATGATTGTTCCGTAATCTCTAGTAGCGATCCCACTAATGGTGAAGATGAGACTGAGAACGGCGTATGTAGTCGCCCAGTATAGGGCTATTAGGCTACCGCTCCTCTTCTGGTTAGTCATTTTTGTAGTTGAGGTAGGAGAAGTAGGAGATGCTCAGATAGATCGCACCTACCAGAAGGGCGGCAACAGGGGTATCAGCCCACCACCAGATGAAGAGCGGGGTGAGGATGAGGTAGGTGACGGAGATGAGGAGCGCGAGGCGCTGGTATGGCGTCTTCACTTCGGCACCCCAAACTCGGTCTCAGGGATTGTATACAGGGCCTCAGCCACTGGCTTGGACATGATGCCAAGCTGGATCTCGAAGTCGCTTATGGATCTGGTGATCCTCATGAGGATGAACGGAACTCCATCAATGGTCCCAACGACCTTCCCGAGGGAGTTTTGGTCAAAGACCGGCAGGCTCAGGTCTCGGCGCCGAGAAATTCTCATGGGGGAATCTTCTCACACCTGGATCAAACTGTCAATGTGTGACCCATGATATCCGGCGTGGTCGGCACTGCAGTGCGCGTAGGTGGTCTTCCCAGGCTCCAGGCAGCACACGGGTGCCCAGCACGAGCACCAGGCGTACCAACGGCCATCCAGGTTGGACCTATGTGGTTCAGTGGCCGGATGCGGCTTCTGGCAGCTACTCATCGCCAGGCGCCTTGTTTGCTTGAGCTTGTGTACCTAGCTGCCATTGGAAGTAGGGTGACTCACCATTCCCGTGATGCGGAGCGAAAACTCTAACACCATCGTCCTTGAACCATTCACCGACTTCATGCAGAGCCGCCGAACAGAGGCGCTCGTAGACCCAGCGACGCCAATTCTCGTAGTTGTAGGTGGCTACTGGTACTACAAACTCATGCCGGGTATGACGATCAACCCTGTCTCCAGGTTCACCCTTGTAGGAGTTCGGGGCGTGAAGGTAGACATACAGGAGGCAATAGTTATTCTCGTCGTCACGACTCAATCGAGCATGACTACCATCGTCATACGTAAAGTTGTCTAGGAACCGCTGAAGCTCATCCCAGGTTTGTTCATATATCATGGCCGTTCCCATTTCACGAATGGCTGGTCAGCTCGGACGTACAGTGGGTGTCTCGGGTGTCCCATCTTCGTAGTCCCAAGGCAATGAATATTCATTCCCTCATCCACGTCATCTAGAAGCTTAACTACTTCATTGACGCGCTCGTCAGGGCCGTAGGCACCCCAGGCCGCAACCAGTAGGTCAGCCTCATTTGCGTAGATCTTTAGGATTTCATCATTCTGGGGGCCTACTGGGTCTTCAGCTCTCCATAGTTCAGCAGGCTCAGTAGCGCGCAGCCCATAGAGGTTGGCCACAACTAATTCACCAGCGCCAGCATCCTTTGCAAATCTGACACATCGGCGGATAGTTGGGTCATCTTGGTAAGCTGAAGCGGTCGATGGGTTCAACATAATAAACGTTACATTAAAACCATCCGTGTCCCATGTGCGACGTAGGCCGTAGCGGTACTTCTGATCTGCGGAGATCCATGCTGATCGTGCCGTCTCGCGCATCACTTCATTCATAACAGATAATCACCTAGGGTTTGGGATTCTAGCCAGAATGTAAGGGTCATAGTCTCGAAACCGCATCCATCAACCTCGAATTCTTCGATGCCGTAGTAACCATTAGTATCTACGAACATCTTTACTTGGGCGTTATCAGGGATGTTCTTCAACGCTTCCTTGAGGTCACCAACAGTAAGCATTACTGGTTCCCTTCGAGGGCTTCTGCGGCCCGGAGTAATTTTCTTTTCATGAACTTGAACTTCTTGGCATCAGCCGGATGCTTGGCTTTCTTGGCTAGCTTATCGTAGCATACTGCGGCTTCACGCATATAGGTGGATGCGCTGGAGGTTACTCCGGACATGCTGTTCCGCAGGCTCCCATCAGATTCCACTCCAGCTAACTTCAACTTCTCCATGGATGGAGCAAATACCTTTGTAGTCATATCCAAGCTCGGGGCAAATTAGATAGCCACGTACTGTTGCGGAACTAATAAACCTTCCACACTTAGCACAATGCGTACTCGGGATACTCCAGATTTCAATGTTGGTGTATTCCCGCCCATCGGAGAAATCTACATTCGCGGCCTCTCGAATCATTATTTACCACGCCATTTGCGTATTGGAATCGGACTCCACCCCTGACGGCGCTTAAGTATTAGTCTCTTATCGATTTTAATGGCGGTCTCAACATCGAGCCCAAGGTATTCCGTGGGAAGAACTGATGGTGGTAGACCTTGGTCCACTATCGCGGGCTCAACCGAGTGCCCACATGGACCCCAGGTGGTACTACTCAACCCTGGGACTTCCAGAATAAGGCTTTCGGGTTCGATGGACTTCTCAATCACCACCATCTCAGCTTCATCCTCATCTACCCTACGGTTTAATAGCTGGAGGATAATTGGAGGTGGCTCACTGATTACGTGAACACCGACATGCTTGTTGGATAGGGTGCAAAGATAGACGGTTCCGGAGAATGTACCCTTGTGGTAGAACTTACAGCCCTCACTCCATTCTTGCGGCCAGGTCTCTATGTAGTTGACACCGATCATACTTGGGGAAAAGACCCACACGGGTGCAAGGCTGGGCATTACTTCCAGCCATCCCAGAGGTAGTGGAGGATGTTATTCATTTCAGCCTCAAGAACATAGTGACCTACGGACAGACGGTCTGTGTACTTCATTGCCACTAGGTTCTGTACCGGACTGGGAATTTGGTAGACCTGGAGTGCTGATGGAACGATCGTGAATGTTCCACCCTTAGGGCCTTTGTGGAATAGCGCAATTAGCCCGAGCCCGTAAATATTAGATAGGGTGTCATCAAAATACATATCATGACTATACCCAGCGACCGCCCCCGGTGCTGGACCCTTAGGGGCCTTTGGTAACTCCAAGGCGGGCGTATCCGAACTTGGGTGACCACCCTTGTGGTTAGACATCTTCCGCCATACTGTCTGGCAGGTCGTTCCCAACAGGAAGAATCCCATCGCGGAGTGTGTACAACACGGTTCCCTGAATGTGGTTACCTGTATCGACATAGGCAGTCAGGATTGCATCATACCCCAGCTCATAGAACTTGTTCATGTCATCTTCGCACAGGCTGTGACGCGGGGCTTTCGCGCCTTGAATGTCGATGGTTCCGGTCAGCACATAGGTGCGGATAACATACTTCTTCAGCTCAGCCATTATTTTCCCACGCCTTAATTTCTCTTTCCAGGACGTAACCATTGAAAGCCAACCATGCAATCCAGAACAGGGCTCCGAGAGTAGTTGTTGATGTCTTGATGAGGTACAGATCAAACACGATGGAAATCAGGATGATAATGATCCAGAAGAGGTGCTTCATCTACCACTCAACGGGTGCTAGTTCGGAATGGTCATTGAGACCAACTTCAACGGTGTTCCTAGGAGACTCTTTAACGCCGGTCTGAATATTTTCCCACACTAACGGGAAGGGCTTCAAGGTCCGGATGCGGCCACCAGCGGTCAGCCAGACTGCTAATTCACAATCGTCAGGTACGTTGATAATGGTGCGTAGGGTATCAAAGTCACCCCCAAGATCTTGTCGGGCACCCTCAACCAGTTCAGTGATATCAACTACGCTCATTCTTACCACTCATCAACCTCAATGATGTCGACATCACCGATGAGATCAGCGAAACCGTCAATTCTTTCCAGGCGGTGGATTCCGCACCAGACACTCATTCTTGCTGCGTCTACCGCGTTACGGTGGTAGTCGCCTTCATAGATTTCAGGGTTACTCTTTCCCTTCACGCGACAGATGACCCGGAGTTCAACTTCCTCATCCCACTCGATGGGCTCCAACGAGCCTCTATCTTCCTCGGACATAGGAGATTTTCCCTTCAAGGCAGTCGTTCGCCCCAGCTACAGCGACACCCCAGGTTTCTCCCCGGTCTTGCAATACTTGAACGTTAGCTGCCCAAGTAAGCGCATCCTCCTCTATGTCAACCACACCTCTAATCGATAGGGTTGAGATGGAGTTACGGTTGTGGTTCAATAACGTATCCCAAGAGACACCTAGATCAATGAGTGCGTAACCAATAAGACATGACGGTTGATCGGCACTGTTAAGGTACGTGCAACGCTTTAAATCATCACCCACGTAAACGTAGTCAGCACCCTTTAGTCTAATTGCCCTGTTGACGGCATCACGGATATTTGCGAGCGTAATCTTAGCCATTGTGCGCCGCCACGAACTCGGGGTATGAGAGCGTGCTGTACCAGCTATCGCGGTCAGTCTCAAGACCTTCGGGGGCGAAGGAAACTTCTTCCTTCCCTAGGTCAATTACTGCAACTGGATTAACTTCTGGTCCAGGCGCGTCATCAAGATTAAATGCTTTGAGTACACTAGTAACCAAAGCCTGTGCGGTATCAGTCCACCAGTCAACATCCAGCGGGCCAAGGAAGCTACCCGGAAGGCCCCACGGATCAGGGCGAAGATAGAAACCTGCGGCACCTACAATCTCGGCCACATCTTCAGCCTGTGGGTATACTAGGAAGAACTTGCTTACATCGGTGATTTTACTCAGCGCCTTTCAGTCGGTGGTGGTTGGTACTATTGGACCGAAGTTGATTCCGGTTACACCATCCCACACTTTGCCAGTATAGGGAAGTCGGACAACGAAAAGTCCTAGGGTAATCCAGCGGTAGGTTCCATCAGTTCGGCGCCTCAACTCACGCTTCGCGGCGCCCTTGGTCCAGTATTCACCCCGGATGCCGACGAATGGCTCGGTTGTTTCTAGAATACCCCAGCGTTTCATTCGGGATCGAATGTTCGGGGGCCGCGTGATTCAGGTGGACCGACTTCTTTGAACCAGGACTCAGTACCATCCCAGTATTCAACGTCTTTACCGGAGAGGATGTTGTAGTATTCGCGCTCGAACAGGAACATTCTGATGGTGTAGTACCATCCGCGAATCCAGGCTCGAAATTTCCCCATACAGGCAAACTTACCAGAAGCCTACGGCAGTGTCAAGGGTGGCCCGCTGGTTACCTGACACAATAATGGGACTAGACAAAGATTTAACGGCGGCGAAACCTGCGGAAGCGGAACGGGTGTAGGCAACGGCAGGGGAGCGAGCACTCGGTTAGGTAGAGGGATTGGCTGGGGTACTGGGAATGGGATCGGCACAGGAGTTGGCACGAAAACAGGTGCGGGGATTGATACACCCACGGGTGGTGTTTGCACTGGAACGGGTAATGTAACTGGAGGTCTAATACCTGTTGGTAGCGTTGGCTTAGGCGCCACAGGGGATGTCTTCGGCGTACCAGCTCCCACCTTCGGCGCAACTTTCAGGGCAGTGGTTGGTGCAGGTTGAATCACCGGCTTGGGCACGGGATGAAAGATTCTCTTTGCCGGTCCCTTGTTGAATAGACCAGCAACACCCGTTACTAGAATGAGTGCGAGCACGAAAGCATTTCCGGCCGCAAGAAAAATGACCAGGGCCTTCTTCGGCTTTGACAAGTTCGCGTATTCCATGAGTCCACCCCTCCTTAGGGTCTTTGTACCCTATTTATCGGAGTGGATCTAGGTCGATTTAACTCAGTCGCCCATCGCGTAGTAGACGGCACACATAACGGTGAGGATGATGACGTAGAACGGCCAGCCTAGAATCAGGCTGATTGTCTGCGGATACGAGGCGCCCCCATTAGGGCTTGACGTCTTGT
>Ga0210402_10000721_pt1 | contig 36157 bp, 38 predicted proteins | sample IncBWC7MmetaG_FD_161055 | JGI IMG/M metagenome (GOLD analysis project Ga0210402, IMG submission 161055) | Forest soil microbial communities from Barre Woods Harvard Forest LTER site, Petersham, Massachusetts, United States - Inc-BW-C-7-M | ecosystem: Environmental > Terrestrial > Soil >...
ATCGGGGAACGGAACAGTCGATAAGCAAACGAAGATCAACCGATCTGTGGCCTTCAACCTAGGTCATAAGGAGCAGGGGGGAAGGCGAGGCTGCTGCCGCATTCGCCGATCGGTATCAGCGCTCGACTCACTTGGCCGCTCCCTTTCCGCCGCACCAACCAGGACGCAGATGCAAATCATTCACCGGTCCGCAAACACGATGTTGGTCGACCGCTGATATCGCTTTGCGTTTGAGAAATGTTTGAGAAGTCGGCTGGCCCTCAAACCTAAGCCTTTGATTCTATTGGCGCTCCCTACGGGATTCGAACCCGTGTTTCAGCCTTGAGAGGGCCGCGTCTTGGGCATTTGGAGGGTGCAAGTAGATCGGCGTGTCGGGCCACCAGCTTGAGCTGCCGTGGGGATTTGCTGACGAATGGGACAATTTTGGCGCCGTGGCGCCGACACTTCCAATCACGAAGTGACGTGCCGGAAATCCTAATAATACCGGATCCGCGGCTTAACCTCCCACTCGACTGGCGGGCGTCCATCCTTCTCCTTCTTAGCCAGCTTTGATGACTAAGTGACGGCTTTTGGTCGAGAATGCAAAGAGGGTGCGCGCACTGCCAACGATCGACGTTATCGATTACATGCACCAATCCGTGTCGCAGGGCCGACAGGAGGACGCTGGATCTACCTAATCTGTCGGTTCTCAGCTGAAGCGATCGAACCCTGGTTGAACGCGCGGTTGTCGAAGTGCTAGCCAACGCGAAGCAAACTGAGTGGGCGCGGCTCTCGATCGAAAATAAGCGCGAGCGGATCGGGCGCTTCGTCGAAAGAATGATGATCCACGTCCACGACGTCGTGTGCTTCTCGCGGTAGCGACGTTTCTTTGCCCGAAGCACTTCTGAGTGGGAGTGGCACCATCGGTGAGCGGCTTCTCGGTTCCTGTCTTGTCTTCTTCTGATGTCATGGGCCCCCTATTTCTGGGGTGCCACAATTTTTGGAAGATTGCAGGAGCCCCATCGCCGGATTTCATTTTGCGTGTGCGTATAGGGTGGTCCATCTCGAACACGCTGGGTCCATATGAGGCTCGCCGCCTTCACCCAGTTCTCGACCAAACAGGTGCGTCGCTGGATCAAGTCGGGTGCGCTGACGGCTACCAAACTGGGTCGTCACTGGCGGATCGCCGAGAACGATCTGGCTCTTTTCTTGACCACGCTTAGAAGTGGAAAGCCGGTTCCATTGGCGTCCACCTAGGTCCACCAACAGTCGGAAAATAACGGGAGTGTGCACAACCTATTACGACAACGAGCCCGACCCAGTGGCCGCACGAGCCCGCGAGCGACATCGACACCGTGGTGGTAGATAGTCTGGAAAGCGCTTGACCCAAATCGGCCGATTAGAGAAGCGGACATCGCAAAGCCGTAATAGCTTGATCGAGGCGGCAGTCCACGGCGCGCATGTCTCGGCCAAGCTTACCGCGAGGCAAGGTTCTACGCCGTTTAGAAACCCGGCGCGTATCGACCCTCAGCGCGGGCCAGTCTTGAGCGATGCCGGCAGACTGTCGGGTAGCTTGCCTAGGGCCTGCAGCGCCGCCTGCATGCCGACAATGTAGCCATAGGGACCGAGGCCGCAGATGACGGCCTTCACCGCCGACGACAGCCTGGAGTGCCGGTGCATCTCGTCGCGTGCGTGGATATTGGACACATGTACTTCGATGATTGGGCCTTCGAAGGTCTTCAATGCGTCAAATATCGCTACCGACGTAAACGAATAGGCGGCTGGGTTGAAGATGATTGCGTCAGCTTCCGCTCGGGCGAGCTGGATAAGGTCGACCAGCGCGCCTTCGTGATTGGACTGGTGAAATGCGAGGACGGCACCAGCATACCGGGCGAAGTCCTCGCAACTCGCCTTTACGGCATCGAGGGTCGTCGAACCGTAGATATGAGGTTCGCGAACGCCGAGAAGGTTGAGGTTCGGGCCATTCAGTACCATCAGCCGTGTCGCCATCATGCGCTCCCGTTGTTATTCGAATGCCGGTGGCTCTAATGAACGATAGCTCGCTTTGCTTCCTTCGCGATCTCTCGTGCATGAACGACCGAGTCAGTGAGCTTGGCCATCTTGCCATTTGAAGGTGAGCGGTGCCTCACGAAATGCGAAGCGATCAATATGGCGTGCGACCCCTTGAGCGCATCGAGCTGGCCGGCCGAACTTGCCACCAGGCAGCATTCGAGCAGGTTTTCGTGCGCCTGCAACTTCAGGGTCGCGTCACCCGGCCAATCCGCGCCGCACGCGTTGCGCGGAAAAATTATCGTACCCTTTGTCTCGCTGAACTCGACGGTCAGGTTGTGACGCCAATGCTTGCAAAGCTGCTGGAGGTACCGGCTTGCGTGCGCGGTCGGAACGGTGGCATTGCTACTGATGGTCATTTCGGTGCGGCTGGGTACAGTGGGGGATGCTGAGCTGACTTCCCGCCATGTTGATACGCATGTTCCTTATAGACGCTCGATTTTTTGAGCTGCTTCGTCGAGGATCGAAGCCACTTGGTGAAGTGCTTCGGTCTTCATGTCATCGGGGTCGAGGCGATACAGCAGCACCGTCTTCAGCTTTTGCACGTCGGCAAGAAGGCGATCCTAGACGCCGCCGGCACGCAGGCCCGGCGAGACGGGCGCCTGGTTCTCAGGGCGCGCGCCTCACGACAAATGCGCACTCGAGTGTCCTAGAGCGTGAATTTCCACTTTGTATGTCTCGCTGGCCGTCCAGGCGGCGATCGCCGCAATTGCGCATGCGACAAGCGTTAGGACCGCAACTGGTACCCAGCCATTCGGCCCTGTGCCCTGAACGGCGGCGGCGATAGTTGGTGCAAAGCCCCCGAGAGCAAATCCAATCTGGGTCCCGATAGCCATGCCCGACAAGCGAACACGCGTGTCGAACATTTCGGCGTAGAGGGCTGGCCACACCGCGTTCGATGCACTGTAAGTGATACCAGACATTAGGATCGCGACCACGAAAATGACCGGAATATTCGCTGCGGTTACGGCCCACAAATAGGCAAACATGAGAAGCCCAGGAACGATCGCTCCAAAGATGAATACCGGCCGACGTCCGTACCGATCTGCCATGATGGCCCAGAAAGGAATTGCGAAGAGCGCCACGACATTGGTCAGGATCGCGACCCACAACATGGTCGGACGGTCGATCTTCATCGTATTGACGGCATATGAGAGCGTGTAGACGGCGAAGATCGTACTCACCGTGGAAACCAGCGCGCAGCACACCACGCGCAAGACATCGGGGGTATAGTTCCTGAATAAGATGGCGAGCGGCATTCTAGGTACGGTTCTCTGCTCTTTCTCCTCGAGAAAAACCGGTGTTTCGTCTAGCCTCCTTCGGATGATGAAGCCAATGATCACGACAACGACGCTCAAGAGAAACGGTATTCGCCAACCCCAGGAAAGCAGTTGATCTTCCGGAAGCTGCGTAATCGGCAGGAAGACAGCGGTTGCGAGGATTGCCCCCGCCTGGGTTCCGCTCAACGTAAAGCTGGTGAAGAAGGCGCGTCGGTCGCCCGGAGCATGCTCTAGCGTCATGGAATTCGCGCCAGCTTGTTCGCCCGAAGCCGAAAACCCCTGGCACAGCCGAAGAAATACGAGCAGGACGGGAGCCGCGATGCCCAACTGTCCATAGGTCGGCAGGCAGCCGACAAGGAAGGTCGACGCGCCCATCAGCAGCAATGTGAACACCAGAACTCTCTTGCGGCCGAATTTGTCGCCCACGTGTCCCAGGAAAAAGGCTCCGACAGGCCTCGCCACGTATCCCACACCAAAAGTGGCAAGCGCCAGCAAGGTTCCGGTTGCTGGGTGACTCGTCGGAAAGAAAACCTTGCCAAAGACCAAGGCGGCCGCGGTGCCGTAGATGAAGAAGTCGTAATACTCAAGCGCGCTGCCGATCCAGCTTGCGATTGCGGCCTTCGCCGGTGTCCCCCGATGGCCCACGGCAGCGGACATGGTCATGTTGCTTCTCCCTCAGTTGATGCTTCTTGGTCTACTGACGTGTTCCTGGCGAGCTTGCTCACCTTGAAATCTCTCTGACCGTCCTAGCCGCTCAATCGCAGTAGAGCCCTTGCCTCAGCAGGCGTGGCAGGGCGCCGACCATATTCCGCGCAAAGATCAGCCACGCGCTTGACCAGCGCCGCATTCGACGGTGCAAGCGTGTTCTTGTCCCAGCGGACGTTGTCTTCGAGGCCGGTCCGGCAATGTCCGCCCAGCTCCAGCGTCCATCGATTGAGTGTGAGCTGATCGCGGCCGATGCCAGCGCCGGTCCAGGTTGCATCTGGCGCAAGCCTCCGAAGGGTTCGCACATAGAACTCAAAGGTCTCACGGTCGACCGGCATTGCGTTCTTAACGCCCATCACGAACTGTACATGAAGCGGCGCTTTGATCTTTCCGGCCTTGGCCATAGCAACGGCCTGGAAGAGCATCGATAGGTCGAAGGCCTCGATTTCGGGCTTGATCTCGTAGGCCAGCATTTCAGACGCCAGCCATTCGACCAGGTCAGGCGAATTGTCGTAAACGCGGGTCGGAAAGTTGACCGACCCGGTCGCCAGCGAGGCCATATCGGGACGCAGCGGTAGCATGCCGCCGCGCTCGCGCCCCGCCCCCGACCGTCCCCCCGTCGAGAGTTGAATGATCATGCCCGGGCAATGCTTGCGCAGGCCCTCCATGAACTTGGCGAAGCGATCTGGGTTTGAAGTCGGCGTTCCGTCATCGTTGCGGACATGAACGTGCACCAGCGTGGCCCCGGCCTCGAATGCGCCGTGAGTCGACTCGATCTGCTCGGAGATCGTAATTGGTACGGCCGGATTGTCCTTCTTCGTCGGAAGCGAGCCGGTGATGGCGATGGTAATGATGCAGGGAGGCGACATGGGGAGGCTCGTTTAAGCTGAAGCGATGAGGTGTCAGGCGTCGAAAAATACCGTTTCGCGATCACCTTGCATGTGGATGTCGAAGCGGTAGACGGTGCCGGCTGGAGTGTTTGTGCGCTCCGCTATCAGTGTATCGCGGCGCTTGGGCGGCACCTGGGCCAGCACCGGATCGGAGTCGTTGGCTCTCTTCTCGTCGGAGAAATAGATGCGTGTGAACGCATGAAGAAGCAGGCCGCGCATCAGCACAATGACGTTGATGTGCGGAGCCTGTTTGCCGTCGACTGAGCCCGGCTTTACCGTGTCGAACGTGAAGCGTTTTTGCGGGTCCGTACCGGTGCCCCTGCGGCCGAAACCCTTGAACGAGGCATTGGAGCCGGGCGGATCGACCGGATTGGCATAGCGGCCTTTCGAATCAGCCTGCCAGATCTCGATCACGGCATCGTCAATGGGGTTGCCGGCTCCATCAAGTACGCACCCTTCGATGCGGATGTGCTCACCCTCGGTCTCGGCGCTCGCGACATTCCCCGAGGCAATATTCGCAAAGTCATAGCCATATTGCTGTGGCGTGAGGCAGTAGGCGAAATACGGCCCGACCGTCTGGGACGGCGTCTGCGTCAGCTTGGTCTGGGAACTGGCCATGATCTCAGTTCTCTACGGGCGTCGCCGCGCGGCCGCGCAGGACGATGTCAAAGACGTAGCCCAGCGCGAATTCGGATTCGGTAACGTCGATCGCGAATTTCGACACCATGAGCTCGCGCGCACCGGCGGGAACGCTTTGATAGATCGGGTCCAGGTCGAGAAGAGGATCACCGGGGAAATACATCTGCGTGACCAACCGCGTGACGAAGCTCGGCCCGAACAGAGAAAAATGAATGTGATTGGGCCGCCAGGCGTTGAAGTGATTGCCCCAGGGATAGGCGCCCGGTTTGATGGTATAGAACCGGTAACGCCCCTCCGCGTCGGTTACGCAGCGCCCGGCGCCAAGGAAGTTTGGATCGAGCGGCGCATCGTGCTGGTCGACCTCGTGCACGTAGCGGCCGCAGGCGTTTGCCTGCCAAATCTCGAGCAAGGTGTTTGGCACCGGTCGGCCGTCTTCGCCCAGCACCCGCCCGGTAACGACGAGCCGCTCGCCGAGCGGTTCACCATTTCTTCGGGCATTTTTGGTCAGATCGGCGTCGAGCTTGCCGACGCTTTCGTGGCCGTAGACCGGCCCGGACAGTTCGGACAAAGATTGCGTCAACGGGATAAGCGGCTTTGTAGGACCGCGCAGCGCCGTCGACTTGTAGCCGTGATCGATATATTTGGGTTGCGAAGTCCAATCGCGTGGCTTGAAGAGCTGTGGATTCACTGGTTGTGCCCTACAGTGCGTTCGACGTTGTCCCCCTTTGCGCTACGCACGCTTACGCGGCGGATCTTGGCCCGCCTTGAACTTTCCATCCGGCGTTTTAAGTGCTTGCAATTAACCGACTGGATAGTTCAGACTGTCAATTACCCAATGGGATAATACCTGTCAATGGCAGATTTCTTGAGACAATCGGACGCAAGTGCGACGGTCTGCGGCCGGCATCGCCCCACGAAAGCGGGCTAACGGTACAGTTTGGAGCCAACATGTCGTTAACAGGGAATCTGGATATTGCAGGAATGGCGTCTGCGCCGACTCGCAAGCGCGACCGTGAAAGGACGAGGCAGGAGATCCTCGATGTGGCCTTCACCGAATTTGCCGAAAAGGGGTTGACCGGCGCCAATTCGGACGAGATAGCCGCGCGCGCCAACGTCACCAAGAGGCTGATTTTCTACTACTTCAAGTCAAAGGAGCAATTGTTCACCGCCGTCCTCGAAATGGTTTACGAGAGAATGCGGCTTTCGGAGGAAAACCTTCAGCTCGACAAGTTGTCGCCACGGACTGCGATGCGTCGTCTAGTTGAGTTCACTTTCGACTTTGACAACGCGAACCCCGAGTTCGTCCGTATGGTGACGATCGAGAACATCCATAGGGCCCGCCACCTCAGCAAATCACGAAAGATCAAAGTGATGACGCGCCCGATCATCGAACAGATCACCCGCGTCCTAGCGCGCGGACAACGCGAGAAGTCCATCAGGCGAGGCATCAACCCCGTCGAACTGCACATGACGTTAAGCGCCTTGTGCATCTTCTCGGTCGCGAACCGGCACACCTTCGAGTCCCAGTTCGACTACGACATGTCGACGGAGAAGGCGCGGAAACAGCGGAAGAAGGAGATCGACGATCTGCTTTGGCGCTACGTGCGCCTGTCGCGCGGGGAGCGCCAACAAGGCGCGCCTTTCGTCTCAGGCAAGGCGGCGCCATGACGGCGCGAATACTGGTGGGCTTGATCGGCGCGACGATCACCCGGTCATTGGCACCCGCGCTCCATGAGGACGCTTTCGCCGCGTGCGGTATGACGGGTCACTATCACTTGATGGACTCGACAGGGCCACGTGCGCGCCAGCTCACCGACCTGCTGAGTGCCGCGCGCGTGGCGGGCTTCGCCGGTGTCAATGTCACCTTTCCCTTCAAGGAAGCGGTGATTCCGCTCCTCGACAAAATATCCCCCGAGGCCGCCGAGATCGGCGCGGTCAACACGGTGGTGATCGACGAGGCTGGACACACCACTGGCCACAACACCGACCGGTCGGGCTTTCGCGCCGCCTTCCAGGAAGCGTTCGGCGCTGATGCGGTGCGAGGGAACCCGGTGCTCCAACTAGGCGCGGGCGGCGCCGGACGTGCAGTGGCTTTCGCCTTGATTGACCTGGGCGCGGTGCCGCTCCGGATCTACGACCGCGATGCCGGACGAGCAAGCGGCCTTCGCGCTGATCTTGTTGCTCGCTTCGGTGCTGGACGCTGCGAGGTGCTCGCTGAGCCTGAGCCCGCCGTTGCCTCGGCCGTTGCCATCGTTAACGCGACTCCCGTGGGCATGTGGAGCCACCCCGGCCTGCCGATGAGTCCGAATGCAATCGACGCACGCCATCTCGTGGCCGACGTGATCTATACTCCGCTAGAGACCGAGTTCATCCAGGCCGCAAAAGCCAAAGGCGCCCGCACAATGGGTGGCGCCGGCATGTGCGTGTATCAGGCGGTCGATGCGTTCCGTCATTTCACGGGAAGGACGCCAGATATCACGCGCATGAAGCGTTCGTTCGAAGCGGCTTGTGCGAAATCCAACGTCGGCTGGGAGGTGCAGCCATGAAAACCGCCATCGCCACTGTCTGCCTGAGTGGAGCACTTGACGAGAAACTGGAGGCTATCGCCCGCGCTGGCTTCCAGCGGGTTGAGATCTTCGAGAACGATTTGCTGTCCTTCAGCGGCTCACCTGCCGATGTGAGGCGAATGATCGGCGATTTCGGGCTTTCCGCGATAACGTTCCAGCCGTTTCGAGACTTCGAGGGCATGCCCGATGCCAAGCGAGAGCGGGCGCTGCTTCGGGCGGAACGCAAATTCGACGTCATGGAAGCGCTCGACTGCGACCTTCTTCTGGTCTGCTCGAACGTTTCGCCTGATAGTTTGGGCGGCATCGATCGTGCCGCCGCTGACCTGCGGGCACTCGGCGAGCGCGCTCAGAAGCGCGGCATACGGATCGCTTTTGAGGCATTAGCTTGGGGGCGCCACATCAACGACTACCGCGATGCTTGGGAGGCGGTGCGGCGTGCAGACCATCCTGCAGTCGGCCTTGTGCTCGACAGCTTCCATATCCTCGCGCGCGGCACCGATCTTTCCGCCATGCGCTCCATTCCGCGCGACCGCATTTTTCTGGTGCAGGTGGCCGACGCGCCGCGCCTCGACATGGATTTCCTCTCATGGAGCAGGCATTTCCGCAATTTTCCTGGCCAAGGGGATTTGCCGCTCGACGATTTCATGGATGCCCTCGACGCCACGGGCTTCGACGGGCTCTTCTCACTGGAGATATTCAACGACCAGTTCCGCGGCGGCCTCACGCGCCAGGTCGCCGTCGACGGCCACCGCTCGCTGGTCTACCTGCTCGACCGCCTGCGCGACCGCGCGCATCATCCGATCGTCGAGTTGCCGACCCTGCCGCCTCGCGCCCGCTGCCTCGGCGTCGAATTCATCGAATTTGCGATGGACGACCAGGCGGCGCCTCCATTCGAGCGGCTGCTTGCCGCGCTCGGCTTCTGCCGTGCCGGAGAGCACGTTTCCAAGGCGGTGACGCGCTGGCGCCAAGGCGACATAAACATCGTGGTCAACCTGGAGAAAGAAGGCTTTGCCCATTCCTACTACATCACGCACGGCACGGCCGTGTGCGCGATCGGCCTGCGGGTCGACGATGCCGCGGCCGCGCTTGATCGCGCGCAGCTCCTGTTCGACACGCCGTTTCGCCAGGCTGTCGGCCCCGGCGAGCTTGAGATTCCCGCCGTGCGCGGCTTGGGCGGCAGCCTGATCTACTTCGTCGATCCCAAGACGGACTTGGGCCGGGTCTGGGACGTCGAGTTCCGGCCGGCCGCGGATGGCACGGCGGAAGCCGGGTTGAGGAGCATCGATCATATCTCGCAATCCATGCTCTACAGCGAGATGCTGAGTTGGCTCCTTTTCTACACATCGCTGCTCAACGTCTCCAAGACCGCCGAGCAGGACGTCCTCGATCCCGGCGGACTTGTGAAAAGCCAGGTCGTGCACTCCGAGGACGGCCGCCTAAGGATCGTGCTGAACGGCTCGCAGTCTAGCCGGACGCAGTCATCGCGCTTTTTGTTGGAGGCCTTCGGCTCGGGCGTGCAGCACATCGCCTTCGCGACCGACGACCTTTTGGCGACGGTGAAGCGCCTGGAGGCCAACGGCGTGAGGCTGCTGCCCGTGCCCGAAAACTACTACGACGATCTCGAGGCCAAGAGCGAGCTCTCGCCCGAGCTCATCGACACCCTTCGCGACCATAACATCTTCTACGATCGCGAGGGCGACGCCGAATACCTGCAGGTCTACACGCTCACGATCGAAGATCGCTTCTTCTTCGAGATCGTTGAACGGCGCGGCTACCAGGGCTACGGCGCCGTCAACGCCCCTGTCCGTTTGGCGGCGCAGACGCGCCTGTCGGCCGACAGAAACTTGGCCGGCACTAGATTTTAGGAGTGCGACATGACAGCCGAGAAAGCACCGCTCGATCCGATCATCGCTGAGATGGAGCGCAAATGGCGCGACAGCGGCATTCCGGGAATCTACGTTGGCGGCGACGGACCGGTCAGCCGCGAGCGGGCGAGCAACATCCGCGCCCTGCTCTATCCCAAGCCGAAGCTGCCAGCCGGACACATCGAGCGCAGCAACATTCCCGGCCCGAACGGGCCGATCACTGTCGAGATCGTCCGGCCGCTCGAGGGCGAGCCGATCGGCACGCTGGTCTACTATCACGGTGGCGGCTACATCATTGGCGACATCGATAGCCACCAGGCGCATGCGATCCGTTTCGCCAACTCTGCGCGGGTCGTGGTCATGAGCGTTGACTATCGCCTCGCCCCCGAGCACCCGTTTCCCCATGGCGTCGACGACGCCATCTCGGCAGCCCAATGGGCGGCGAAGAACCTCGACCGGCTCGGCGGCACGGGCAAACCGCTGGCGGTCGGCGGCGACAGCGCTGGCGGCAATTTTGCCGCGGTCACCGCCATCGTCTGCCGCGACGCCGGTATCAAGCTGGGGGCCCAAGTGCTGATCTATGCTGTAACCAACATGGCGAACGACAATAACCCCGACATTCGCAAGGCCTATTTTGGCGACGGCTACGAGAAGAACTGCCGCGGCCTCAAGGCGTCGCCAGTGCTGGCTCGACTGGACGGCGTGGCGCCGGCCATCATGGGAGTTGGCAGCCACGATTTTCTCCATCGGGACAATCTCGCCTACGCCACGGCATTGCGGGCGGCGAAGGTGCCGCTGGTCTTCCGCGAGTTCCCGACTCTCAACCACGGCTTCTTCAGCTACATTGCAATCTCGCCCGTCTGCGAGGTGGCCGCAGAACAGCTTTGCCAGGATCTGCGCGAGGTGCTGACAAAGGTCCCACCGACGCATAGCTGGCACTCGTCATCAGCTTGAACGGCCGGGCCGCGACCTCCCCTAAAGGCCGGCCACAATATCACGGACGCCGATGCCCGGGTCGTGACACCGGCCGCGCAGATCGGCCGAATGGCGACGAGGCGACATGTCCGATCCGAGGCATTGTCACGTCGCCTGGGAGGTTGCGAGTCCTCTGGCCGCCCGGTAGCCAACAGGATGAAGAGAATGAGCTTCAGCGGCTACCGATTCCCGCCCGAGATCATTCAGCAGGCGATCTGGCTCTACCTCCGGTTCACGCTGAGCTTGCGCGACGTCGAAGACTTGTTGGCAGAACGCGGCATTGCGGTCTCCTACGAGTCCATTCGGCGCTGGATAAACCACTTCGGGCCAATGATCGCGGCGGACTTGCGTAAACGCCGGCCCAAACCCCACACGAGTTGGCACCTGGATGAGGTCTATGTGAAGATCGATGGCCGCATGGTCTACTTGTGGCGCGCCGTCGATGCCGAGGGCGAAATCCTCGATGTGCTGGTCCAGTCGAAACGAGACAAGCATGCCGCGGCGAAGCTCATGCGAAAGCTGTTGAAGAAATACGGTTTCGTGCCCGATCGATTGATCACTGACGACCTGCGATCGTATGACGCTGCCGCTCGCGACCTCGGGATCGAGAAGCACCATGAGCGTGGTCGGTGGAAGAACAATCGAGCGGAGAACTCACATCAGCCAACCCGACGACGAGAGCGCAAGATGCAAGGTTTCAAGAGCCGAGGATCAGCCCAACGCTTTCTCTCAACCCATGCAGCCGTCTACAACATCTTCAACGTCCAACGTCATCTGACATCAGCGTCGACGCACCGTGGCTTCCGCGCCGCGACGATGGATACCTGGCGCGCAGCCGTCGCCTAGGGATGGGGCAGAACACTGGCCTTTTGCGTTCTTCGCTCCGCACCGTGACAAGGCCGGAAGTCGAGCATCGGCGTCGACCCTAGCCCATCTCGTCAGCTATTTCAGCGCGGATCGAGTTTTCGGTAATGACAGGCCAAACTCACGTCAGTCCTCTTCGTCCAAGAGCTTGCGCTTGGTGCTTTCGTATTGCTCGGGTGTCAGCTCGAAGGGCGACTGACCGGACATGAGTTCGTCAATGGCGCTGGCTTCAGCGGTGTCGCAGTGTTTCGCAAACATATCGAGTGCCAGCTTGGCTTCTCGAGGGCCACACGTCAGTGCGTCAAGAATTACCTTTCGAATGATCGCTTGAATCTTGGGCAGCTTTATCGACTTGCCTTTTTCGGTAAGCTTTACTGGCCTGAGGAACTCCTGCTTCATCAAGGTTTTAATATTCTTGGCACCCTTCGGGCGACCCTTCGGATTGCCCGACGTGCCCTTCTGAAATTGGCTGTGCTTTGGCGGCTTACAATTACCGACCTCGAACGAGCCCAGGGTCGGCACTGCTCCCTGCGTCTTGTTGCTGCTCATGATCCGCTTCCCATCACGCGGCGTGCGCGGAGCGCGGCGCCGCCCCGGCCAGCTCGCTGAACGTCTTGCCGCTTCCTGTATGGACCGCGGCCTGGCCGGTCAGTGCCTGCCAGCGGCCGATGGCGGCGTCGACGTAGTGCGGGTCAAGTTCGATAGCGCGGCCGATACGCCCGGTCTTTTCCGCCGCCAGAAGCGTCGTGCCGCTGCCGAGGAAGGGATCCAGCACTATTCCTCCGCGCTTCGAGCAGTCCTTCAGGGCGTCCACCACCAGGGGCAACGGCTTGACCGTCGGATGGGCGCGCAGCTCGTCCATGCGTCCGCGCTTGAAGGTGTTAACCCCGGGATAGTCCCAGACGTTGGTGCGATAGCGGCCCTTCTCGCCCAGCCCGAAGTTATTGATATGCGGGCCACTGCCCACCTTGAATACGAACACCATCTCGTGCTTGGAGCGGTAGAACGTCCCCATGCCTCCGTTGGACTTGTTCCACACGCACACGTTCTTGAGTTCGTAGAGCTCGCTGGCAGCGTCCAGGACTTCCCCCATGTGACGCCAGTCCATGCAGACGTAGTGGATGGCCCCGTCCTGGCTGTACTGGACTGCATGACCCATGAAGGACTTGAGGAAGCCGATGAACTCGGGCTTGGTCATCTCGCCCGATGCCATCTGGAAATCTTGATGGTGGACCGACCCGAGGCCACAGACGTGGCCGTCGATCGCGACGTTGTATGGCGGGTCGCTGAACATCATCTGGGCGCGGTCATCACCCATCAGCCTCTGGTAGGACTCCTTCTCCAGGGCGCTGCCGCACAAGAGAAGGTGCTTGCTGAGCTTCCACAAATCGCCGACGGCGCTGATTGCCGGGCGGTCGCGCTCCAGCTCGGGTACTACCTCCGGCTTGGCCGTCTTGGCTGGTTTGGGCGCCTCCAGGCGGTCCAGATCGACCGCGTCGAACCCCGTGACCTCGAAGTCGAGATCGATGGCCAGCGACAGCTCTTGGAGCTCGGCCCTGAGAAGATCCTCATCCCAGCCTGCCAGCTCAGCCAAGCGGTTATCGGCTAGCATGAAGGCGCGCTGCAGTTCCTCGGTCAGGTGCTTGACCACGATGGTCGGCACTTGCTTGAGGCCAAGGAGCTTCGCGGCCCTCAGGCGGCCATGGCCGGCAAGAACGACGGCCTGCTCGTTGATCACAATCGGAGTGATCCATCCGAACATGCTCACGCTCGACGCGAGTTGCTGCACGTGACGGTCGCTATGCGTGCGCGCGTTGCGGGAGTTGACGATTAGGTCTGAGACGAGATGCTGCTCGACCAGCGGGGCGAACGGTTGGACCACCACCCTCGGGTCGGCCTTGCGGAAACCCGCCTCGCCCACCACAGGCTGGTCGACCCCGCTTTGATCCGCCGACTTTACCTTTTTGTCCTTGGGAAACTTGACCACGACACACCTTCCTCATGTCTGCCCCGCTCCGCCCTGGATGGGCAAAGACGGAAACCATCGATGCCGGGCGTCGGACCCTCTACGGCTGGCATCAGTGGCAAGACATAAAAGGAGTGTTTCAAACAATCACCGGGAGCCAACCGGCGTGGATGAATTCTGCAACCGGGAGTCCCTCGCCCGGCTCTCATACCTGCCGCCCCCTGTTGAGCTGCAAAGATTGACGTCCGGGAATGGCACGGGCGTAAACATGAATTTCTCCTGGTCGAACGCCATCGCGCGGGCAGGCGGCGCCAAAGAAGGCGCCGCGCCGCGGACTGGTAGTTGTCGCAGGGGGAGAGCCGTGACCTGAACTGGACAGTCTGCTTCCCGCCTCCCCACGGGCGGTTTGATCCGCAGGAAAGGCCTGTGACCGAATCATGCTAGCCAACGTCTTTCCGAAGGGAAGAGCCAACCGCCTAAGGTTTTATGCGGGTTTTTTGATTCGGCCTCGACCGTCGGGCCCGCCTCCAAGGCGTTCGACGAGGCAGTCACGGAGGCGCTCTGCTCAAAGCCGGGATAGCCGTCGACCTGCACGGTGACCTTCAACCGCCCTAGATGCGCGACCGGACGTTTTCAGGGCGGCGGATGGCGGCTTTAGAAGTAGACGGCGGCGGGTGGATCCGGCCCGCTCCACAGAGAATCGTCCCGGGCATAGACCCACAGCGGGCCTGTCCTGGTCCGGCCGCGTCCTTGGTCAAGCACCGGGATCGGCGTGTCGGCGGCGAAAAATTTCTGAGAGCCGAACACGTACTCGGCCAACCACGCCCCCAACGGCTCAAGCCACCAGGCAGCACCGCCCACGCAGTTGGCCAGCGTCGAGCGATCGAACTCCACACCCTGACAAGCGAACATCTGGGATTGCCGATCTGGGATTGCCGATAGAGGGGGCGGGTATCGCAGTACTTGCTGACAAGTACGTGGGCCAGCAGGCCGGACGTCGCCACCCCTTGGCGATCTGCCGCTCCGAGGCTGAAGCATCGGCCGCTGAACGGCGAACAGGTGACCCGAGAACGGATCCTGCGTAACTTCGCCGCCACGCCTCATGATGCGACCGCCAGAACGCTCCAAGCTCTGCCCGGATAATCTTGCTGGCCATCTCGTCACTGCTGTCCTCCTCGGCATTCCTCGCCTAGGGTGCGAGAAATTCCAACGCTTATTCGTTTTGTCTGTTCTCCTACCGAGGCTTCCCTGTTCGGCGGTCTAAAACTCGCTGATCTTTTTTTCAGCTCGGAAAGGACGAAATGGACCAAAGCAAAGTGTTTGCGGCCGTTCGCTGGGGTTTGAGCGGCCTTCGGGGCGCAAAGACTCCCTGTAAATCTCCCTGTTAGCAGCGAGTTCCGGGGGAGACCGGTTCGCTACGGACTGCTTCCACAGCCAGCGCGGCTACTTCGACAGAGCGTCGCTCACCTGGGCCAGCGCCTTTTCCAGGCGCGCGATGTCCGCCTTGGGCAGGATATGGGTAACGGTGCCGCCCTTGGCCGAGGAGATGACGAAGCGCAGGCCGGGCCCGCTGCTGACGGTGAGTGTGGCCACGTCCTTGGACACGTCCTTGATCGATCCGACGACCGTCCAGGCGGCTGGCGCGGTCGCTGCCGCAGCCTTGTGCACCAGGTCGATCAGGGATTTCCAGTCGGCGGCGCCGAGCGCGATCGCGTTGCTGTTGGAGATGCTCAACAAGCCGACCGTCGACGGCTTCTGGTTCGGGTCGGCAAAGGTTGCGACGTCGAGCTGGGAGGTCTTCGCGGTGAACGATGCCACGACGTTGAGGCTGCCCGCCGCAGCCGGCCCGGCGATCCATGACGCGGCGATGCCCAGCGCGGCGAGGGTGCCGAGCAGCGCCCGGCGGACGATGGTGATGAGCATGAGCCTCCCGGAGCCCGCTATAGTGCGGACGCCGGCAGGCCTTCACAAGCCTAGGCCGTCTCGGCGATCGTCTCCAGGGGCACGACCTCGACCGAACCGCCGGAGACGACCCGTGTGGCCTCGGTGTAATGCTTGAAGAAGGCGCGCTCCTGCAAGGCAACCCGCGCGGTGTCGTCGAACACCGTGGCGAGGTGATAGTAGTCCGTGCCGTCGCGGCCCTTCATGCAGCGATAGCTGATCTTGCCCTTGAGCGCCGGATCGCCGTCGAGCGAGGCGATGAACGACGCGATCTCGCGGTGCCAGTCCTCCGTCGTGCCGGCGGTGTGGCGGTACTTGATGAGAAATTGCTTCATGTCGTTCCTCCTCGATGGCAAAACACTAGGACATGGGAGCGGGAGCGCAAGTATGGACAAAAATGATAGTGTACGGCGCGGGGCGCGCGAGGCTGCGGGCTGCGGCTGCCCGGTGCTGGCGTTCCAGAAGATGGTGAGCGGCAAGTACAAGGTCCGTATCCTGTGGGACCTCAAGGACGGCGCGCGGCGCTATGGCGAGATCAGGAGCGGCCTGCTGTGCGGCGGCGACGGCTCGGCGGAGATCGCGCCCCGGGTGCTGAGCCGCGAGCTCAAGGCGCTAGCCACGGCCGGCCTGATCGACCGTCGCGACTACGGCACGGTGCCGCCCAAGGTCGACTATCGCCTGACGCCGATGGGCAAGAGCTTCGTGCCGATCATCGATTCGATTCGCAAATGGGGAGCCCGGCATCTCGCCGGCGTTTGAGGGGGCGTTGATGCCGATCGCGTACGATGTCGTTGTCCTGGGCCTGGGCGCCATGGGCGCCGCCGCCACCTATCAGCTGGCCCGGCGCGGCGCCCGGGTGCTGGGGATCGACCGCTATGCGCCGCCCCATGAATTCGGCTCGACCCATGGCGACACGCGCATAACCCGCATCGCCTGCGGCGAGGGGCCGGAATACACGGCGTTCGCCGTGCGCTCGCACCAGATCTGGCGGGAACTCGAGGCGGAGCTCGGCGTGGAGCTTCTCACGCAAAACGGACTGCTGGTCCTTTTCGGACCGGGGCAACGGGCGGCCAATCACAGCGTGCCGGAATTCCTGGGCGCAACCGTCGACGCCGCGCAGAAGGCGAAGCTGGCGTACGAGATTCTCGACACGGCGCAGATCAGGCAAAGGTATCCCGCCTTCAATGTCGCCGATGGCGACGAGGCCTACCACGACGATGTCGGCGGTTTCGTGCGCCCCGAGCGATGCGTCACCGCCCAACTGCACAGGGCCAAGGCGCTGGGCGCCGATCTGCACCTGAACGAGACGGTCATCTCCTTCGACCAAGCGGGCGGCTCGGTTACGGTAAAGACCGACAAGGGCACCTACCACGCCCAGGAGCTGATCGTGGCGGCGGGGTCGTGGCTGCCCGGTTTTCTCAAGCCTGCCTTGGCCGGCCAGTTCAAGGTGACGCGCCAGGTCCTCTACTGGTTCCGGGCCCATGGCGCCCGGGAGCATGCGCAATTCTCGCCCCAGCGGTTTCCCGTCTATATCTGGCAGGTTCCGGCGCCCCAGCCGATCTACGGTTTCCCCGCCACCGGCGGCCTGGAGGAAGGCGTCAAGCTCGCCACCGAGCAGGATCACACCGCGACAACGCCGGACGCGGTGGCGCGCGCCGTCGGCCCGGACGAAATCCGCGAGATGTACGAGACCTATGTCGGGCCGTATTTCCCCGGCCTGTCGCCCATCTGCGTGAAGTACAAGGTCTGCCTGTACACGCAGGTCGACCGCGCCCGCTTCATCATCGACCGCCATCCCGACGCCGATCGCGTGATCGTCGCCTCGCCCTGCTCGGGGCACGGCTTCAAGCATTCGGCCGGCGTCGGCGAGCTGCTCGCCCAGATGGCGCTGGGCGAGAACCATCAGGACATCGCGAGATTCGCTTTCGGCTACGCGCCGCGGTCCGCCTGAGCCTCTACAGCCGGCTCCGCGTGCGCGGCGGTCGCGTCGACAGCACGGCCAGCAGGGCGGCCAGCGCCGGCACGCCCTGGACGTAGAGGATCGACATCTTGGCGGTGAGCCCGCCATAGACGCCGGCTGCGAGGACGCAGCACAGGAAGAAGACCTTGAGGTCGCGCCGCCCGCTGAAAAGTCCCCACAGCAGGCCGGCCGCGAGGAAGCCGTTATAGAGACCCTGGTTGGCGGCCAGCACCGCCGTCGACGCCGCGAACTCCGGCGTCGTGCCGAAGGCCTCGCGCCCGACCGGATCGTTCCAGTAGAACATTTCCAGGACCAGGAAGCCCACGTGGCTCAGCGCGACGAAAGCCACGAGCAGCAGCGCGATGATCCGCATCGGTTCGGTCTCCCCTCGTTGGCGAGACCCTAGCAGATTTCCGGCGCTTTTCCGTCGTCTCGACTTCGCTGCTGCACTGAGATTGCTTCAGCGTCGCTTCATCGCCCGCTCGCGCGCCTGCCAGGCGCGTGCCAGCCGCGCCGGCCGATCTTCGGATGAATCGGCGTCGAACAGATCGGGTCCGGCATTCCTGGCGAGCAGCGCTTCCTCGACGTCGCGATGCGGGCGCGTGCCGCCGTCGGCCAGGAGATGGTCGACCGCAACGCCGCGCTCCGCCAGTCGTCGCGACACAAGCACGGTGCGATGGCAGTCGAGCGGCTCCTTCTCGGCGCACATCAGGCAGGGCGTGGTCTCTTCGGCGCGCTCGATCAGCCGGCCGAGCGCCTCCTTGAACGCAGGCCGCGCCGCCAGCGCGTCGTAGTCGCCGCCGCTTTCGGGTTTGCCGCCCAGCGCCGCGCCTTCATGGACGTAGCCGATGCCCGCTGCTGCCAGCGACTTGGCCAGCCGCTCCTTGCCGAACTGCGGAAACCGGCGCGAGTAGGGCATCGAGCGCACGTCGACCAGGAGGGCGACGCCGCCCGCCTTCAGCAGATCGACGAAACGCTCGATCGGATGATTGGAATGGCCGATGGTCTTGATCGGTTTCATGATCGCAGGCTCCCTCAAACGACTGCTGCCGACAACGAAGCAACGAAGATGGCCTTACCTTCCGTCGTCCGTCTGATGTGTCCATGATCACCGCCAGGGCAAGACCGTGCGAGGCCGAGGCCATCCGTTCGGCGCGCGGAGCCGCGTGCACGGTGCGCCAGCAGCGCTGGGTTCTGGCGGCGACGATCCTGGCCTCGACCATCGCCTATGTCGACGAATCGGTGGTGAACGTCGCCCTGCCGGCGATCGGGCGCGACCTTTCCGCGTCGCCCGCCGCCCTGCAATGGGTGATCAACGCCTACACGCTCTGCCTTGCGGCCTTTCTGCTGGTGGGCGGCGCTGCCGGCGACCGGCTGGGCCGGCGCCGCGTCTTCATCGCCGGCGTCGCCCTGTTCGGCGCCGCCTCGCTGGGCTGCGGCCTCTCGCGCGAGATCGCGCAGCTGATCGCGGCGCGGGCGGTCCAGGGCGCGGGTGCCGCGCTGCTCATTCCCTGTTCGCTGGCCCTCATCGGCGCGGCGTTTCCCGCAGAAGAACGCGGCCGCGCCATCGGCACCTGGGCGGGCTTTTCCGCCATCGCCGCCGCGATCGGACCGCTGATGGGCGGTTGGATCGTCGATCACCTGGCCTGGCAGGCGATCTTCTTCATCAACCCGGTGCTTTGCCTGGCGGCGTTGTGGATCGCCTGGCGCCATCTGCCGGAAAGCATCGATCCTGAAGCGCCGCCGGGCATCGACTGGCCGGGCGCGTTGCTGGCCTTCGCCGGCCTGGCCGGCGTGGCCTTCGGCCTGATCGCGCTGCCCGACACGGGATGGCTCGACCCGACGACAGCCGCGACCTTGGGAGGCGGCGCCGTCCTGTTGGCGATCTTCGTGTGGCACGAGGCGCGTGCGCCGGCCCCCATGATGCCGCTCGGCCTGTTCCGCTCCGCCACTTTCAGCGGCGTCAACGCGCTCACGCTCCTGCTCTATGGCGCGCTGGGCGGCGCCCTGTTCCTGCTGCCGTTCGCGCTGATCTCTGTCCATGGCTATTCGGCCACGATGGCCGGCGCCGTGTTCCTGCCGTTCACCGCCATCATGGCGGTGCTGTCGCGCTGGTCGGGCGGCCTGCTCGATCGCTTCGGTGCCCGTCTGCCGCTGGTCCTGGGCCCCGTCATTGTCGCTGTGGGTTTCGGGCTGTTCGCCCTGGCCGGGCCGCAGGCCTCCTACGCGATGGCGTTCCTGCTGCCGGTCTCCGTCGTCGGTCTCGGCATGGCGCTGACGGTGGCGCCGCTCACGGCCACGGTGATCGCCGCCGTTCCCGGCCATCAGACCGGCGTGGCGTCGGGCATCAACAATGCCGTGTCCTCGGTGGCGAGCCTGTTGGCCATCGCGGCCTTCGGCGCGCTGGCGCTGCACGGTTCGTTGGCGGAGGGCATTCGGCTGGCCATGCTGGTGGCGGCAGGCCTTGCCCTCGCCGGCGCCGCCTGCGCGGCGGTGACTATTCGCGCAGCCGCCGCACCAGATCGATGAAACCCAAGGTCGCGGCCGAACGCTCGTCGGCGCGACAGGCGAGATTGAGCGGCACCTTGAGCGCGGGCCGGCCTTTCAGCGCGCGGTAGGTCACGCCTTCCAGCGGCAGGCGGCTCAAGGAGGCCGGCACGATGGTGATGCCGAGCCCGGCCGCCACGAGATTGAGGGTGGAGACGATGCGCGGCGCCTCCTGGTCGACATGCGGGCTGAAACCGGCCGCCGCGCAGGCGGCGATGATGACGTCGTAGAGGCCGCGCCCGTCGGGCCGGCGATAGAGGATGAAGGTCTCGGCCGCGAGGTCCTTCAGCGCGAGGTGCGGCCGGCGCGCCAGGCGATGGCGCGCCGGCAGGGCCGCCGCCATGTCTTCCTGCAGCAGTGCGTGGACCGCGAGCCCCTGGCTGTCGGCGAGGCCGGAGCGGATGAAGGCGATGTCCAGGCGCTCCTCGCGCAAGCCGGCCAGAAGGTCGCTCGAGCTGCTTTCCTCGAGGACGAAGGAGACGTCGGGCCGGGTCGTGCGGAACTCGCGGATGGCGCGCGCCACCAGGGGATGGAACGGCGCCGAGGTGGTGAAGCCCACGGCGATGCGGCCGGTCTCGCCGCGCGCCGTGCGCCGGGCCCGCTGGGCGGCACGATCGACCTGGGCCAGCACCGCCTCGGCGTCGGCCAGGAAGGAGCGGCCGGCGTCGGTCAGCGCCACGCCGCGCGGATGGCGGACGAACAGCGCCGCATCGATCTCCTGCTCCAGCGCCTTGATCTGCTGCGACAAAGGCGGCTGCTGCATACGGAGCTTCTCGGCGGCGCGCGTGATGTGGCCTTCATGGGCCACGGCGACGAAGTAGCGGAGGTGGCGCAGTTCCATTGCAATGAATCCCCACGGCAGACTTATTGTATATGGGAAAGCAACTTATCATATATTTGAAGTGTGCATGGCAAACGCCCATCGTGCCGGCACCTCGACCCGGAGCCGCCGCCATGACCGCCCTGCTCGCCGCCAGCCTGTCCCTGCTGATGATCTTCACCGCCTTGCTGTCGGGCATCTTCGGCATGGCCGGCGGCCTGATCTTGGTCGGCGTGCTGCTGGTCGTCATGCCGTTGCCGCAGGCCATGGTGCTGCACGCGGTGACGCAGATGGCGTCCAATGGCTGGCGAGCGCTGCTCTGGCGGCAGCACATCGTGTGGAAGACCGCGGCGGCCAGCGTCGTCGGCAGCCTGATCTCCGTCGGCCTGTGGTCGATCTGGCTCTACGTGCCCGACAAGGCGATGGCGCTGTTGCTGCTGGGCTGCTCGCCGTTCCTGGTGCGGGCGATCCCCGCCCGCGTGCTGCCGCGCACCTTGGGGCCCGGCCAGATGCTGGGCGGCAGCATGGTGTGCATGATGCTGATGCTGGTCACCGGCGTCACCGGGCCGCTGCTCGACACGCTGTTCCTGCGCTCGCCGCTCGAACGCAAGCAGATCGTCGCCACCAAGGCCGCCTGCCAGCTCTTCAGCCATAGCCTCAAGCTCGCCTATTTCGGCGCGCTGATCGAGCAGTCGGGCTCGGTCGAGCCGTGGTTCGCCGCCGTGGCCATCGCCTCGTCGATGATCGGCACGTCGGCGGGCAAGCTCGTGCTCGAGAAGCTCACCGACACCCAGTTCCGCGCCTGGTCGAACCGCATCATCACGGTGATCGCCACCTACTACATCGGCTACGGCGTGGTCCTGCTGACGGGCATCGCCTAAGATGCGGCGTGTCCATTCCTCCGGGCTTTCGTGAACTGAAAGAAGCGATCGGCTTCGCCGCGGCCAACGGGCCGTGGTTCGAGAAGATCGAGAACGGCCGCGCGATCCGCGGCTTCCTGCCCGGCCCCGAGCATGCCAACGCGCTGGGCATCGTCCATGGCGGCATGCTGGCGGCCTTCCTCGATTCGGCGATGGGGACCGCGGTGTTCCATACCCTGCAGCGCCGCGCCGTCACCCTGCGCCTGTCGCTCGACTATCTCGGCCCAGGGCGGGTCGGCGACTGGCTGCAGGCCGAGGGCGAGGTCTTAGGCCACGACGAGCACGTGGCGCAGGTGCGCGGCCGCCTCTATGGGCCGCGCCACGAGGTGCTGACAGGGCTGGGCGCCTTCGCGCTGCTCGGCCGCCACCGCACGCTCCGGACCCCGCGTTAGATTGGGCAATTGCTCTTCTCGGGAGTATATGATCGCATCGAGCGTTTCTCACCCAGGCGATGATGCGGCCCGATCTCATCATTTTCGACTGCGATGGCGTGCTGGTCGACAGCGAGATCCTGAGCTGCCGCTGCCTGTGCGAAGCCCTGGCCGGGCATGGCATCGAGGTCGGCCTGGAGGAAACCCTCGACCTGTTCCTCGGCCGCAGCCTGGACGCGGTTCTGCAGCATTACCAGGGACTCGGCCGGTCGATTCCCCGGCAATTTCCCGCCGAGCTGAGGGCAAAAGTACGGGAGACCTTCCGCTCGGCGCTTTGCCCCATCGACGGCGTCGGGTCGGTATTGGAAGGCCTGGAAATCCCGCACTGCGTCGCCTCCTCGAGCGCGCTCGACCGGGTGTCCCTCTCGCTCTCCCTGACCGGCCTTGCCCGGCACTTCGGCGACCGGCTCTATACCGCGCAGATGGTGGACCGCGGCAAGCCTGCCCCCGATCTCTTCCTGTATGCCGCGGCGCGCATGCAGGCTGATCCCGCGCGCACGCTCGTGGTAGAGGACAGCGTGAGCGGCGTGCAGGCGGCCAAGGCCGCCGGCATGACGGTCTGGGGATTTGTCGGCGGCAGCCACTATCGCGCGCGCGACGGCGCCGCCGACCTGCACGAGGCGGGGGCCGACCGGGTGTTCGCACGCATGGCTGACTTCTGGCGAAGCGATCGGTAGAGAGATCATGGCGTCATCCGACAACGAGAACACACGTCTCGACGAGGCGGCGCGGGCCGGCTGGCTCTACTTCATCGCCGGCCATACGCAGGACGAAATCGCCAAGACGTTGAAGATCTCGCGCGCCTCGGCGCAGCGCCTGGTCTCGCTCTGTCTCGCCGAGCGCCTGATCACCTTCCGCCTGGAGCATCCGATCTCGGCCTGCATGGAACTGGCGGCCCGTCTCAGGGACCAGTTCCATCTCGCCCGCTGCGAGGTCGTGCCGACCGACCCGGCGGCGCCGCTCGCCGCCACCGGCATCGCCGAACGCGCCGCCACCCTCCTGGAAGCGACCCTGCGCACGGAGAAGCCGACGATCGTGGCCCTCGGCACGGGCCGCGCCCTGCGCGCCGCGGTCGAGCGGGTGTCGCCGATCGACTGTCCCCATCACCAGATCGTGTCGCTGGTGGGCAACATCTCGACCGACGGCTCGGCGAGCTTCTTCGACACGGTGGGCCGCCTCGCCGACCGCACCAAGGCCCGCCATTATCCCATGCCGCTGCCGTTCCTGATGTCGTCCAAAAGCGTGCTCGAGCAGATGCTGCGCATCGACCCGATCGCCAAGGTGAGGGCGGTCGCCGCCAAGGCCGATCTGCGCCTGGTCGGCGTCGGCCAGATGGACCAGGCGGCGCAGGTCTATGTCGACGGCTTCGTCTCGCGCGAGGAGCTGTTCGAGATGCGGCGGCGGGGCGCCGTGGGCGAGCTGATCGGCTGGGCCTTCGATGCCCAGGGCCACGTCATCGAGGGCGGCACCAACAGCCGGCTCACCAGCATCGCCCTGCAGGCTCCCGCCCGCGGCCTCACCATCGGCGCCGCCGTCGGCCCGGCCAAGGTGGCGGCGATCCGGGCGGCGCTGAAGGGCCGCCTGCTGAACGGCCTGATCACCGACGAAGCGACCGCGGGCGCGATCCTCAAGCGCTAGGCCGGCTTGTGCACAAGCGCTGAAGCACGGCCCGCGCCGGCCGGCCTGCGGTGCTGCGCCGGCTATGCGCCATCCGACCCTTGACAGCGCCTTGGGCGAGTCTGAACATACGCTCAACGCGTGGGCATATGCCCAACGCGAATTTGGGAGGATACCGTGAAGCCATCGTTTGGCGCCCTTGTGGGCGCGGCCATCCTGTCGATATCGGCCCCCGCGATCGCCGAGACGCTCACCATCGCCACTGTGAACAACAGCGACATGATCCGCATGCAGGGGCTGACCAGCGACTTCACCGCCAAGAATCCGGACATCACCGTGAAATGGGTGACGCTCGAGGAGAACGTGCTGCGCCAGCGCGTGACCACCGACATCGCCACCAAGGGCGGCCAGTTCGACGTGCTGACCATCGGCACCTACGAGGTGCCGATCTGGGCCAAGAAGGGCTGGCTGGTGCCGCTCGACAATCTCGGCGCCGACTACGACGTGGCCGACCTGTTGCCCAAGATCCGCGATGCCGTGTCGGTCGACGGCAAGCTCTACGGCGCGCCATTCTATGGCGAGAGCTCGATGATCATGTATCGCACCGACCTGTTCAAGAAGGCCGGGCTCACCATGCCCGAGAAGCCGACCTGGGACTTCGTGATCGATGCCGCCAAGAAGCTCACCGACAAGTCGGCCGGCGTCTACGGCATCTGCCTGCGCGGCAAGGCGGGCTGGGGCGAGAACATGGCGTTCCTGACGGCGATGGCCAATTCCTACGGCGCGCGCTGGTTCGACGAGAAATGGCAGCCGCAGTTCGACAAGCCCGAGTGGAAGAAGACGCTCACGACCTATGTCGACCTGATGAAGGCGGCCGGCCCGCCGGGCGCCAGCTCCAACGGCTTCAACGAGAACCTCGCTCTGTTCAATGCCGGCAAGTGCGCGATGTGGATCGACGCCACGGTCGCCGCCTCCTTCGTGACCAATCCCAAGGACTCGACGGTGGCCGACAGGGTCGGTTTCGCCCTGGCGCCCAATGCCGGCCTGGGCAAGAACGCCAACTGGCTGTGGGCCTGGAACCTCGCCATTCCGGCTGGCTCCAAGAAGGTGCCGGCGGCGGAGAAGTTCATCGGCTGGGCGACCAACAAGGACTACGCCAAGCTCGTCGCCGCCAAGGAGGGCTGGGCGAGCGCTCCGCCGGGAACGCGCACCTCGCTCTACCAGAATCCGGAGTACCAGAAGGTGGCGCCGTTCGCCAAGCCGACGCTCGACTCGATCGATGCCGCCGATCCCAACAAGCCGACGGTCCAGCCGGTGCCCTATGTCGGCGTGCAGTACGCGGCGATCCCCGAGTTCCAGGGCATCGGCACCGCGGTCGGCCAGCAATTCTCTGCCGCGCTGTCCGGCGCCTCGACGGTCGACGCCGCGCTGGCCGCCGCACAATCCTCGACCGAACGCGAAATGAAGCGCGCCGGCTACATCAAGTAAGGCATCTCGGGCCATCGGATCGCTGCGGCGATCCGGTGGCCTCCCGGTCCGCCGCCCCCTCGCTCTGCTGACCACGACTTCCGATGGCGACCCAACAGACGCAAGTTCTCGCCCGTGGCCTGCTGACGCCGGCCGTCGCGCTGCTGCTGGTGTGGATGATCGTGCCGCTGGCGATGACGATCTATTTCTCCTTGCTGCACTACAACCTGCTCGATCCGGGCTCCGAAGCCTTCGTCGGCCTGGAGAATTTCCGCTACTTCCTGACCGACCCCGCCTTCCTGGCGTCGCTGCAGAACACCCTGGTGCTGGTGGGCTCGGTGCTGGCGATCACCATCGTGCTCGGCGTCCCGCTGGCGCTGCTGCTCGACCAGCCGGTGCTCGGGCGTAGCATCGTGCGGCTGATGGTGATCGCGCCGTTCTTCGTCATGCCGACCGTGAGCGCGCTGGTGTGGAAGAACCTGCTGCTGCATCCGGTCTCGGGCCTGCTGGCGTGGCTCTCGACCCTGGTCGGCATCACGCCGATCGACTGGTTCAACGACGCGCCGATGACCGCCATCATCATGATCGTGGCCTGGCAGTGGCTGCCCTTCGCCACCCTGATCCTGCTCACCGCCCTGCAGTCGCAGGACGAGGAGCAGAAGGAGGCGGCTGAGATGGACGGCGCCAGCGCCCTCAGCACCTTCCTCTATCTCACCCTGCCGCACCTGGCGCGGCCGATCACGGTCGTCATCCTGATCGAGACGATCTTCCTGCTCACGGTGTTCGCCGAGATCTTCGTGACCACCGGCGGCGGTCCCGGCCTGCAGACCACCAACATCGCCTTCCTGATCTATTCCCAGGCGCTCATCCAGTACGACGTCGGCAGCGCCTCGGCCGGCGGGCTGGTCGCCGTCGTGATCGCCAACATCATCGCTTTCTTCCTCGTCCGCGTCGTCGGACGGAACCTGGAGGCCTAGGCGATGGCGCGCAGGGTCACGGCAAGGCGCATGGTGGTGTCCACGGTCGCGGCGTGGTTCTTCGGCGGCCTGATCTTCTTCCCCATCCTGTGGATGGTGCTGACCAGCTTCAAGACCGAGCTCGAGGCCTTCACGGTGCCGCCGTCGTTCCTGTTCTTCGACTGGACGACGGAGAACTACGCCACGGTGCAGGAGCGCAGCGACTATTTCCTTCACGCCCTGAACTCGATCGTGATCGCCGGCGGCTCGACCCTGATCGCCGCCCTGATCGCGGTGCCGGCGGCATGGTCGATGGCCTTCGCGCCGACCAAGCGGACCAAGGACATCCTGCTGTGGATGCTGTCGACCAAGATGATGCCCGCCGTCGGCGTGCTGGTGCCGATCTACCTGCTGTTCAAGAATCTCGGCCTGCTCGACACGCGAAGCGGCCTCATCGCCATCCTCTGCCTCGGCAACCTGCCGATCGTCGTCTGGATGCTCTTCACCTACTTCAAGGAAATCCCGCGCGACATCCTCGAGGCGGCGCGCATGGATGGCGCCACCATCCGGCGCGAGCTCACCTATGTGCTGCTGCCTATGGCCATCCCCGGCATCGCCTCGACGCTTCTCCTGAACCTGATCCTGGCGTGGAACGAGGCGTTCTGGACGCTGAACCTCTCGACCTCGAAGGCCGCGCCGCTCACCGTGTTCATCGCCTCCTACTCCAGTCCCGAGGGCCTGTTCTGGGCCAAGCTGTCGGCGGCGTCGACGATGGCGATCGCGCCGATCCTGGTCCTCGGCTGGTTCTGCCAGCGTCAGCTGGTGCGCGGGCTGACCTTCGGCGCCGTCAAATAAGGACGAAACACCATGGGCCAGATCACGCTCCAGGGCGTCCACAAGTCCTTCGGACAGCTCGACATCATCAAGGATGCCAATCTCGACATCGAGGACGGCTCTTTCGTGGTCTTCGTCGGTCCCTCGGGCTGTGGCAAGACCACGCTGTTGCGGCTGATCGCCGGCCTCGAGGACGTGACCGGCGGGCGCATCCTGATCGACGGCCAGAACGTGGTGAACGTGCCGCCGGCCAAGCGCGGCCTGTCGATGGTCTTCCAGTCCTACGCGCTCTATCCGCATATGAGCGTGCGCGGCAACATCGCCTTTGGGCTGAAGATGGCGGGCCTGCCGCGCGCCGAGATCGACCGCAAGGTGGCGGCCGCGGCGGCGACGCTCAACCTCACGCCCTATCTCGACCGCAAGCCGCGCGAGCTCTCCGGCGGGCAGCGCCAGCGGGTGGCGATCGGCCGCGCCATCGTGCGCGAACCCAAGGCCTTCCTGTTCGACGAGCCGCTCAGCAACCTCGACGCAGCGCTGCGCGTGCAGATGCGCATGGAAGTGACCCGCCTGCAGAAGCAGCTGGCGACGACCGCCGTCTACGTCACCCATGACCAGGTCGAGGCCATGACCATGGCCGACCGCATCGTCGTGCTGAACGCCGGCCGGGTCGAGCAGTACGGCTCGCCGCTCGAACTGTACGAGCAGCCGGCCAACCTGTTCGTCGCGGGCTTCATCGGCTCGCCCAAGATGAATTTCGTCTCCGGCCCGCCGGCCGACCAGCTCGGCGCGGCCACCATCGGCATCCGGCCCGAGCATCTGCGAATTGCGCAGGAAGGCGAGGGCTGGCCGGGCACGGTGTCGGTCGCCGAGCATCTCGGCAGCGACACCTTCCTCTATGTCGATGGCGGCGCGCTGGGGCTGCTGACGGTACGTGGCATCGGCGAAATCCACCTCAAGAGCGGCGATCGCGTGTGGCTGTCGCCCGATCCCGCCCGGCTGCATCGCTTCGACAAGGACGGCATGGCCATCCGGCATTGAGCGGGGCGACCCACAACGGGAAGGCGCGTATGTATCTCGAGAAGTTCAAGCTGGACGGCCGCACGGCCGTCGTGACGGGCGGCGGGCAGGGCATCGGCCTTGCCTGCGCGGAGGCGCTGGGCGAGGCCGGCGCCCGCATCGTCATCGCCGACCGCGATCCCAAGATGGCCGACTCCGGTTGCGCCGGCCTCAAGGCCAAGGGCCACGCCGCCGAAGCCGTGGTGATGGACGTCACCGATTCGGCGGGCGTGGCGCAGGTCGCGGCCGAGCTCGCCCGGCGGCACGGCAGGGTCGACATCCTGGTCAACAGCGCCGGCATTGCCCGGAGCGAAACGCCGGCGGAAAAGGTCGCCGACGAGCATTGGCTGAACGTCATCGACGTCAACCTCAACGGCACCTTCTGGTGCTGCCGTGCCTTCGGCCAGCACATGCTCGACGCCGGATCCGGCGCCATCGTCAATATCGGCTCGATGTCGGGCTTCATCGTCAACAAGCCGCAGGAGCAGTGCTACTACAACGCTTCCAAGGCCGCGGTGCACCATCTCACCAAGTCGCTGGCCGCCGAGTGGGGCAACCGCGGCGTGCGGGTCAATGCCGTGGCGCCGACCTATATCGAGACCCCGCTGAACGCCTTCGTGCGCAACAATCCGCCGATGTACCAGGCCTGGATCGGCGGCACGCCGATGGCCCGCATGGGCAGGACGGATGAAATCGCCTCGGTCGTCCTGTTCCTGGCCTCCGACGCCGCCAGCCTGATGACCGGCAGCGTGGTCCTCGTCGATGGCGGCTATACTTGCTGGTAAGCTGGCCCGGAGCTGACAGGGTTGCCTGCAGCTGAGGGGCCGCAATGAGGCAAGCCTTCATCGGCGTCGACGTTGGTACATCGAGTGCCAGGGCCGGCGTCTTCGACGAGCGTGGAACGCTGCTGGCGACGGCGCGCCATCCCATCACCGTCTGGCACGAGGCCGGCAACGTCGTCGAGCAGTCGTCGTCGGAGATCTGGTCGGCCTGCGCCGCCGCGGTACGCTCGGCCATGGCCGAGGCCAAGCTGCCGCCATCAGCCGTGAGGGGCGTGGGCTTCGACGCGACCTGCTCGCTGGTGGTGCTCGACCCCGGCGCCGATCCGCTCACCGTCAGCCCGTCCGGCGAGCAACGCCGCAACGTGATCGTCTGGATGGATCATCGCGCCATGGCCGAGGCGCGCGCCGTCAACGACACGGCGGACGACGTCCTGCGCTATGTCGGCGGCTCGATCTCGCCGGAAATGGAGATCCCCAAGCTGCTGTGGCTCAAGCGCCACCTGCCGTCGACTTACCGCGACGCCGGCCATTTTTTCGATCTCGCCGACTTTCTTTCGTTCAAGGCCACCGGGTCCGTGGCGCGATCGATGTGCACGCTGACCTGCAAGTGGAATTTCCTCGCCCATGAAGGACGCTGGAGCCGGGGCTACCTCGAGCGTGTCGGCCTGGGCGACCTTGTGAACGGCGACTATGCGAGGATCGGCGGGGAAATCGCCGCGCCGGGAACCGCGCTGGGCGCCGGCCTGTCGAAGGCCGCCGCCCACGAGCTCGGCCTGCCCGAGGGCACGCCGGTCGGCGCGTCGCTGATCGACGCCCACGCCGGCGGCATCGGCACGATCGGCGGGCGGACGAAGTCGGGCGAATCCGTCGATGTCTGCCATCGCCTCGCCTACATCATGGGCACCTCGGCCTGCATCATGGCGACGACGGCCCAGCCGTGCTTCGTGCCCGGCGTGTGGGGGCCCTACTACTCGGGCATGGTGCCCGGGCTCTGGCTGAACGAGGGCGGTCAGTCGGCGGCGGGGGCTGCGATCGATCACCTGATCGGATCACACCCGGCCCACAAGCAGGCCGTCGAGGCGGCGCGTGCCGCGGGTCTCGAGGTGCTGGACTACCTGGAGCGGCGCATCGTCTCGCGCTTCGCTCGTCCCGGCGAGGCCGTGCTGCTGGCGCGCGACATCCACGTGCTGCCGGAATTCCTCGGCAATCGCTCACCCTATGCCGATCCGGATTCGCGCGCCATCGTCGCCGGCCTCGACCTCGACGATGATGTCGACTCCATGGAACGGCTGTTCGTCGCCGGCCTCTGCGGCCTGGCCTATGGCCTGGCGGATGTCGTCGAAGCGCTGCGGGCGCACGGTGTGAAGAGCGAGACCATGGTGATCAGCGGCGGCGCCGCCCGCAGCGCGCTGGTGCGCCAGATCATGACCGACACCACCGGCCTCACCGTCGCTCTGCCGGAAACCCGGCAGCCGGTGCTGCTGGGCGCCGCCATGCTGGGCGCCGTCGCCGGCAAGGCCTACGGATCGATCGGCGCGGCCATGACGTCGATGTCGGCGATCGGCTGGTCGAGCGAGCCGGCAGGCCCCGACGTGGCGGACTTCCACCGGGCCAAGCGGCGCGTCTATCGGCTGATGCGCGAGCTCGACCACGCGAGCCGCGCCGCCATGCTGGACGGCGGCGGCGCCTGCCGCGCCTGAAGCGCGAGGAGAGCGGACCATGATGCTGAGCTGCGGCGATGCCCTGGTCGATTTCCTGCCGGTGGCGGCGGTCGACGGGCGCGACGCGCTGGTGCCGGCGGTCGGCGGTTCCTGCCTCAACGTCGCCGTCGGCCTGGCGCGGCTCGGCGCCGAGGCCGGCTTTGTCGGCGGCATTTCGACCGATCTCTTTGGCCGCATGATCGCCGACCACGCGCTCGCATCGGCGGTCGATCTGCGCTTTGCCACGCGCAGCGACCACCAGACCACGCTGGCCTTCGTGCGGACGGTCGATGGCGAGCCGCAGTACGCTTTCTACGACGAAGGCACGGCGTCGCGGCACTGGACCTATCGCAGCGGCGCGCTGCCGTTCGGCCGGGTCGAGGCGATCCATGTCGGCTCGACGACCCTGGTCGACGAGCGGGCGGCGGCCGAGGCCCTCGCCCTGGTGCAGGAGGCGCGCGACTCGGTCACCGTCTCCTTCGATCCGAACTGTCGGCCCAACCTGGTGGGCGACAAGCGCCGCTACGTCGAGCGCATGGCGGCCTTCGCCCGCGCTGCGCACATCGTCCGCATGTCCGACGTCGACTTCGACTATCTGTACGGCACCCGGGACCCCGCGCGCCAGGCGGCGGCCTTGCTCGCGGCGGGCGCCAGCCTGGTGATCATCACGCGCGGTGCCGAGGGGGCCGAGGCCTGGCACCAGGCGGCGGGGCCGGTGGCGGTGGCGGCGCCGAGAGGACCGGTGGTGGACACGATCGGCGCCGGCGACAGCTTTCAGGCGGCCCTCCTGTTCGCCTTGCAGGCCATGGGCCGCTGCGACGCGAGCTCCCTGGCCGGGATCGGCGCCGACGCGCTGCGTCGCGCCCTGTCTTTCGCTGCCCGCTGCGCGGCCATCACCTGCAGCCGTCCCGGCGCCGACCCGCCGCGCCGCTCGGAGATTGCGGCCGACCTCGCTGACTTGCTGGCAAGCCGCCCGGCTTGAGAGCCGGTAGCGCCGGGGCGGGACCGTCTCTATGGTCCGCGCCAGCACGCTTACGACCCGGAGTTCGATCTTTGCTCAACGCCCAACGATTGGATGATCGGCCGCCTGAAGGTTTTCTGCGCATCGATTTCGACCGCAGCCGCCCCGATCCCACCTTCAACAGCCATATCGGCACCCTCTATGCCAGGCGCGGCGGCAAGGGCACGCGCGACGAGTTCGTCCTGGGCTTCCGCGTGCACCAGCACATGTGCAACCCGGCGGGTGGCCTGCATGGCGGCATGATGATGACGGTGGCCGACCTGGTCGGCACGATGGGCGGCGGCACGCTGGTTGGCCTGCGCAAGTTCCTGCCGACCGTCAGCATGACCTTCGACTTCGTGGCGCCGGCGAAAGTAGGCGACTGGGTCGAAGGCCGCGCCGAGGTCGTGCGCCAGACGCGCTCGCTCCTGTTCACCAACATCTATCTCACCGTGGGCGAGGAGAAGTTCCTGCGCGCCTCGCAGATCGCCAAGATCCCATCGGGCGACGGTCTCGCCTTCGGCAAGGCACGGCTCGATCGCGGCACAGCGGCCCCTCTGCCAGCCGCCTCGCGCTAGTGCCGATGCCTGCCGATTCCATCGCAGCCTTGTTGCCGCGCGGGCCTGGCCATCAATTCGTGGTCTACGGCGATTCGTGCTCGGGCGTTGCCGGCGCATTGCACGAGAAGACTTTTGCCTCGGTCAACGCCGTTGTAAGGCGCGTGGAACCGCCGCCGCAGTTCATCCTCTTCCTGGGCGACGAAATCGCGGGTCTCAGCGCCGATGCCGACGAACTGCGGGCGCAATGGCGCCACTGGCTGGACCGAGAGATGGGCTGGCTCGACCGGCGCGCGATCCCATTGTGGAATTCCACCAGCAATCACACGGCCTACGACGAGACCAGCGAGGCAGTATTCCGCGAAATGCTGGGCCATCTGCCGCGCAACGGACCGCGCGGCCAGGAAGGCCTGTCCTACTGGGTGCGGCGGGAGAACCTGCTGTTGGTCTTCGTCCATACGCTGTGGTCGGGCCTGGGCGGTGAAGGCCACGTCGAGACGACGTGGCTCCGCGAGGTCCTGCGCCAGCACGCCGATGCGCGTCACAAGCTGGTCCTCGGCCATCATCCGGTCCATCCCATCAACGGCTTCTCCGGAGCCTATCAGCGCGAGATCGGTCCTGAACATGCAGGTCCGTTCTGGGACGCGCTCGTCGAAGGCGGTGTGCTCGCCTACCTCTGCAGCCACATCCTCGCGTTCGATGTTCAGGTTCATCGCGGTGTGCTGCAGGTCTGCACCGCGGGTGCTGGAACGGCGCATCGCATGCCTGAAGGCATCGAGTACCTGCATTGCGTCCAGGGTGCGCTCGACGCCGAGGGGCTGCGCTATCAGGTACTCGACGCCGAGGGACGCGCGCGCGAGCGGCTATCCTGGCCGTTGCGCCTGCCGCCGGTCGACCAATGGCGTCCGCTGCCCTTGGGCGAAAGCGACGCTCTGCTTGCAGGCGAGCCTGTCAGCGACCGCATCGTTCTGCTTCGCCTTGCCGGACGATCCGCGCCGGCCGGTGACGGTTCGGCACAGACGTTTCTCGCTGCCGGCCAACCCGGCCTTCAGTCGCCATTGTGGATCGGCCTGCGCGGACCCGACCAGCGCTTGACGGTGATCATCGGGCCGGAGGCGCGTCGCAGCCCGCACTACTGGCACGGACCAACCGTTGCGCCGCAGACGCCTTTCGACTTCCGGCTCGTTCTCCATACGGGCATGGGACCCGGGGGCGTCATGGTCTGCACCGGCGATGACAAGCGCTGGTCTTCGCTCGTGGCGGCGTCGCCCTGGGGGCTGGAACGGTTGGCGTGGCCGGACCGCTGGACTGTCGGCCATGCCATGCGCGGCCAGGGCGACCAGGCTTTCCGAGGCGAGGCCCTGGCGGTGTCCGCGCTGGTATCGGACGGCGCCGCTGACTAGGCCGGGATGATTCTTGCTCGACTCACCCCGTCGTCCCGACCGAAGCGAAGCGGAGTGGAGGGACGGTCGCTGACCGTGCTGAATTTGCTCGGCTGCCGGATCGCTCAAGCCGCCGCCGACTTTCGCGGATCGCGCTTCTGCAGCGCCATGCCCTGAACGACGACATTTATGTCGTAGGGCTCCTCCACCAGAGTCTCGGCATCCCACATGCTGCGCTCCGTCTCGAGGAAGTTCCCGAGGTAGACGTGGATGGCGGCGCTTATCTTGCCCAGGGGATTGACGACGGAATGGACCACATCGTGGCCGAGGATCGTGACGTCGCCCGCGCCCAGCGCTTCGCCGCCGGCGGGTTCGATCTGGAACTTCGTCGCGTGGGGAACACGGCGCCAGAACATGTTGTCCTCGCGCCCGGCATACATGCCGATCACGGCGGCCATGCGATGGTCATGCGGCAGAGCGAGCTGCTTCGGTGCCCAGAGAAGGTTCATCACCGTGATGTCAGGGGACTTGTGGAGCACCTGGACCCCGGCCTTGTCCGGCTCGCCGATCGCGCGGATCAGGGCGGCGGGGTCGGCGACGGCGCGGGCCACGACTTCTTTCATGGGCTGCCGCGACCGCTCGGCAAGCGTTGCCCGCAGATCGTCGATGAACTGGTCAAGGTCGAACATGCCTGATCTCCCACGCAATAAGGCGCGCGCCTCCAGCAATGACATGATTCCGGGCGATCGGCAGCACCAGCTTTAGGCGTGCGCTCACAGGCTAGGGGACGGTCGCGCCGAAATGGCTGCCCATCGCCCGTCGTCCTGAATCGGTGAGCCGCACCGTGCGGCTGCGGCGCAGCCGCTCGGCCCAGCCGCGCGTGAAGAAGGTGTCGGCGATGGCGGCGCCCAGCGCGCCCGAGATGTGCGGCCGCCGCTCGCTCCAGTCGAGGCACTGGCGGGCGAAGTGGCGGGTGCCGGCGCGGCGCGCGCCCGGCACGTCGACGCCGATCCTCTGGCAGAACAGCTCGCCCGACTCGGTGAGCTTCCAGTCGCGCGGCCCCTTGGGCTCGATATGGCCGGCGCGGGTCAACGAATCGGTGACGGCGATGCCGACCTGGCCCGCCAGATGATCGTAGCAGGTGCGGCAGAAGCGGAGGTCGGGGTCGCGCCGCCATGCCGCGGTCTTGGCGGCCGGCGACACGCCGGTGCCGGCCACCGCCATCAGCGATTCGATGGCGTGCGCCACGTCGGGCGTGGCCAGGCGATAGAAGCGGTTGCGGCCCTGGGCGCGGGCGGCGAGCAGGTTGCCGTCGATCATGCGGCTGAGATGACCGCTCGCGGTCTGCGCCGTGACGCCGGCGGTGAGCGCGAGCTCGGACGCGGTATGGGCGCGGCCGTCCATCAAGAGCTGCAGCATGGCGGCGCGCGCCGGGTCGCCCATCAGGGCGGCGACTTCGGAGAGGGCGTTGACGGTGATCATGCCGGGAATCTAGGCCCGCGCCGGCCGCCCCGCCAGGGTCAATAGTTCGGCCTCCGCCGAAGGATCATGCGGCATCCTCGGCGGCGCGCGCCAGGCAGTCGAGCGCTTCCTCGTGGGTGACCTGCTGCGACCGGCCGTAATAGCGGTCGAGCGGGCCGAGCTCGGCCTCACGGCGCAGGCAGATCACCTTGTCGGCGGCCCGTGTGAAGCGCTCGGCGCCGGACTGGCTGGCAACCGGAGTGGCGGCCACGATCATCGACGGCCTGGCGTCGCGGATCAGGCGGATGGCGCCCGCCATGGCGTGGCCCGGCCCGATTGCCTGGTCGACCACGATGGCGACCCGGCCGGCCGGCGACACCGGGCGGTCGCCGCCGCGATAGCGCCGACGGCGCCTGTCGATCTCATGCAAGGCCTCGCTCACCGCCGCGTCGAGCCAGGCCCGCGACACGGCCGGCGCGCGATCCCAGTCCGGCTCGACGCGCACCTCGGGCGGGTCGCCCTCGAGCACGGTCGCCAGCAAGCGGCTGCGGTCGTCGGGCGCGCGCACCGTGCGCACCAGCACGACATCGAGCGGTGCACCGAGATGCTGGGCGATTTCGTAGGCGACGGGAACGCCGCAGCGCGGCAGGCCGAACACGACCGGGCGGCGATCGGCGAGCGGGGCCAGCTCGGCCGCCAGCAGGCGTCCGGCTTCGTTGCGGTCTGCGAAGGGAGCGGAGAACATCGTGGCCTCCCGGTCTTCATCTCCACTTTGGATTGGCGATGGCTATCTTGTCGGCGATGGTGGCGTCGAGATGGGCCATCAGCGCCGCGTCGCGCTCGTCACGTTGGCCGGTTCGGAGCTGGTGCGCAAGCGCGCGGTTGAGCGCCTCGAGTGTGCCGTCGCGGCCCAGCAGGCTCGCCAG
>Ga0210402_10000722_pt1 | contig 36040 bp, 28 predicted proteins | sample IncBWC7MmetaG_FD_161055 | JGI IMG/M metagenome (GOLD analysis project Ga0210402, IMG submission 161055) | Forest soil microbial communities from Barre Woods Harvard Forest LTER site, Petersham, Massachusetts, United States - Inc-BW-C-7-M | ecosystem: Environmental > Terrestrial > Soil >...
GGGCTGGGATTGTCCGGCACCATTTTCTTGGCCGTCTTCTGCCCACTCGCCATTCCGCCCAGACAAAGAAGGATAGCCAGAGCCTGCACCGCGACCTTCAAAGTCCTGTTCCCCGCGCTCCGCATCATCGCAACTCCTCACAACAAAAATAAGATCGCATCATTGCAAAACCGGTTCAGGCCTTCTTGCCTACCACTTCTTCAATCGAAGTCCCAAAATCTTTCAACATGACGATCGCTGCATTTCGCCCCGGACCGCCCGTAACCGAGCCACCCGGATGCGTCGTCGCGCCTGTCTGATACAACCCGGGAATCGGCATGCGATGCTGCGCCCAACCAGCCATCGGCCGCAACGGCCCGGTCTGCGCCGCGCTTTGCGCGCCCGCATGCGCGCTGCCATGCCAGAAGTGCGGATTCATCCGCTCCAAATCGAGAGGACTCTCCACAAACCGCGCCAGAATCTTGTCGTCCGTCAAATTCGGTGCAAACCGCCGCAAATATTTGAGGTTAGCGTCGGACACGTCATATTTAATCTTGTCCCAGTGCTCCGGCCCCTCTTTCAGCATGTACGGCTGCCAGCCAAGCACCTTCAGCGTATGCATTCCTTTCGGCGCACGCGTCGGATCCGCGATGCTGCAGCAGATCACCTGCAGTGGCGGCTCATCCAGATTCACCACCCCGCGCGTATCATCAAATCCAAATCGCAACGCCCGGTAAGGAGACGCAAGAATTCCCGATTCCACCGGCGAAAGCGTCCCGCCATCCACCTTGTAAATCGGTGGCTCGCTGGTGGCATAATGCGTGACAAACATGGCGTTCTCGGCCTGCCACGTTTCCACACCGTATAGAAAATCCTCGCCCCACATTTCCTTCGGCGCCATGTCCACCAGGTGCTTGATGTGAATCGTCGAGACAACGGCCTTCGACGCGCGGTACGCGCTCCCGTCGCTGCATTCCACGCCCACGCATTTTCCGTCCTCGACGATCAGGCTCTTCACCCACTTGTTCACCAGGATCGTCCCACCGTGCGCTTCAATAAACCGCCCCAGCGCCTCTGTCAGGGCGCCAGACCCGCCCTTGGGCAAGGGCCGCCCGCTATGCTGCTGCCGCGGCGCGCCGTATGCCAGGCGCCCCGTCACCGGCGCATCCGGCGGCTCCGCCGCCAGATGCGACATGTACAACATAAATGTCCGGCAGTGGTCGTCCTCAAATGTGTCGTGAATCACGTCCCACGCCGACATCGCCAGCCGCCGCTGCCACTGCTTTCCGTGCGGCACCTGCGCCAACTGATCGTTCAACGGTTTTCCGAAACCAATTGGCGTAAACGATCCCGCGGCGATCAACGGCCGAATCGCGTCCAGGTCCGCCAGCATCTTTCGATAAGCCGCCGCATCTTTCTTCGAAAACTTCGCGAGCTCTGCGCACGTGCGATCCACGTCGCGCCACTGCGTTATGTAGCTTCCATCGGGAAACGGCACATGAAACATCGGGTCCGGATCGATGTATTCCAACCCATACTCGCCAAGCTTCAACTCATCATTCTTGATCAGCGGATTGTCTTGAATAAAAACATGCGCGGTCGAGCAGCAGTCGTCGTGAAAACCTTTCAGCGTCAACTCCGCCGTCTTCACCCCGCCGCCAATCTTGGGCCGCCCCTCCAGCACCAGGCAGCGATAACCCGCCTTCGCCAGGTACGCCGCGGTAATCAGGCTGTTGTGTCCCGCCCCCGCGACCACAATGTCGAACCGGTCTGATGGAGCCGTCAGCTGCTGAAGCGCCATGTGCTTCACGGCCAGCGGCGCAATCGACGCACCCTTCACAAACCGACGCCGCGTAAACTTCGTCATCCCATCTCCTTCTACGCTTTCGACTTCACAACCTGTTCAAGGCTCGATCCAAAATCCTTCAACATCACCGCCGCCGCATTCCGTCCCGGCCCGCCAGAAACCGATCCGCCCGGATAAGTCGTCGCGCCTGTCTGGTATAAGCCCGTGATGGGCATCCGGTGCTGAGCCCAACCCGGTACCGGCCGCAAGCCACCGGACTGCGCCGCATTCTGCGCCCCGCCATGGCAGGTTCCATGCCAATTGTGTGCGTTCATCCGCTCCAGGTCGAGCGGACTTTCCACGATGCGCGCCAGAATTTTGTCGTCGGTCAGATTGGGCGCGAACTTTCTCAGGTACTTCAGATTCGCGTCGGAGACTTCGTCCTTGATCTTATCCCAGTGCTCCGGCCCCTCTTTCAACTCATAAGGCTGGTTGCCGATCACCTTAATCGTGTGCATTCCATCCGGTGCCCGCGAAGGATCCGCGAGTGTGCTGCACACAACCAGCAACGGTGGCTCTTCCACATTCACGTTGCGCATCGCGAAGTCATACGAAACGCGCAATCCGCGTTCCGGCGTCGCCATCGTGCCCGCGGCAACCGAAGAAATCGTGCCACCTTTCACAGGAAACTTCGGTGGCTCCGTCGTCGCATAATGGGTCGCAAACAGCGTAATCCCCGCCGTCCAGGTCTCGACACCAGAAAGAAAATCCTCGCCAAACGCTTCCTTCGGAGCCATGTCCACCAGATGCTTGATGTGGATCGTCGAAAGCACTGCCTTCCGAGCCTTGTACGCGCTCCCGTCCGTGCACTCCACTCCCATGCATTTCCCGTCTTCAACGATCAGCCGCTCGATGGTTTTATTCGTCAGGATCACGCCGCCGTGCGCTGCAATCAGCCGAGCCAGCGCTTGCGTCAAAGTTCCAGAGCCGCCCTTCGGCGTCGTCCAGCTCCACCGTTGCCGTCCCGCACAAATCGCATAAGCCAGGCGCCCGGTTGCAGCCGCTTCAGGCGGCTCCACAGTCTGATAAGCCATCCACACCATGAACGCCCGGCAGTGCTCGTCCTCAAAATTGTCACGAATAATTTCCCACGCGGACATCGCCAGCCGCCGCTGCCAGATCTTTCCCTTCGGGTGCTCCGCCAGCTGCTCGTTCAGTGGTTTTCCAAAACCAACGGGAGTGTAGGAAGTCGCTGTGAAAATCGGCTTCATTTCTTCATATTCCGTCATCATCCGGCGATACGCAGCGGCATCCTTCTTCGAAAACTTGGCAAACTCCTCGCACGTGCGATCCATGCTGCGCCACTGCGTGATGTAGCTTCCGTCGGGGAAGGGAAGATGCACGACCGGATCGGGGAAAAGATATTCCAGCCCATACTGGCCGAGGCCCAGTTCGTCATCGCGTAGGATCGGACTGTCCTGAATCAAAACGTGCGCCGAAGAACAGACGTCGTGCCTGAATCCGCGCAAAGTAAGTTGCGTCGTCTTCACTCCGCCGCCCACGAGCGCGCGGCTCTCCAGCACCAGGCACCGGTACCCGGCCTTCGCCAGATACGCCGCCGCGATCAGGCTGTTGTGCCCCGCTCCTGCAACAACAATGTCGAATGAATCCGCCATCAGGCCATTTCTCCGGCAGTCAGCTGAAGTCTGTCCCAAGCCGCAACCATACTCCACTGCTCAGACAGGCCAAAGGGGTGGAATCAGAAGCCACCAAAATCAACTAATTGGTCCAGTTACTGTGCCACCATACATTAGCCTCGTCAAGCGTTTCCTCGTTGTAACCCATTCAAAATTATGATACTGCTCGCTCTATCGTTCACGCGGTTTGGCGGTTAGACCTCTCTCGACCCAGCACCTGGAGGCCCCTTCATGCGCCCAGTGCGCCGCAACCTAACACTGACTGTCCTGACGCTTTCGGGCCTCGCTCTCACGTTCACTCCACTGGCCCTCGCCAACTCCCAGGGAGACGCTATCGCCGCCGATCATTCCCTGACCAACGCCATCGCCAAATCCGACGAGGCCAGCGCCGGCAAACTCCTCGACCCGGATTTCAGCTGGACCGATCGCACTGGCAAAACCCGCTCAAAGTCCGAGATTCTTTCCGCACTCGCAACCCTCAAAGCCGACGATGACGCGGACATAAAAGTTATCGACGCCGGACAGGTTGTCCTGATTCACGGCAACCACCGCATTCCCGCGCAAAACGCCGCCGTGCGTTTCATTCGCGTCTGGGTCAAGCGCCCGCAATCCTGGCAGTTGCTCGTCTATCAGGAAACCAACAAAGCGGAAAAGAATCCCGAAAAACGCAGCGGCTTTGGCGCCCCCAGCAACGGCGCTACCGTGTCCTGCGAAAATCCCTGCAAGACCGTCCCCTACAAACCAGACACCGCCGCCGAACAGGAAGTCGTCTCCATGTGGCAAGCTGTCGAGCGCACCGTGCTCACCAACGACGTCGAAGCCTGGAAACCCAACTTCACTGAAGATTTTGTTTTCGTAACTCCCGACGGCGGCGCTCCGCTGAATAAAGCCGACCGCGTCGCCATGATCACCGAGCTCCGCCGCAACAACACCACCCTGATCCCCGCCGAAGTAACCTCAATGAAAGCCTGGGTCCTCGGAGACGCTGCCGTCATGCGCTCCGAGCACAAGCCGCTCCACGGCAAGGTTCTCCACGTAACGCGCCTGTTCGAAAAACACAACAACCACTGGCAAATCGCCTTCGGCCAGCAAACCTGGGTCGAATAATTTTTTGGAGTGCGGGAGCTCTGCTCCCGCTTTTACAATCGCAGCAATCTACCAAAACTAACTTGAGAGGCCGCACAATCCAGCCTCGAAGCTGCGTACCATTCTTAACATTCTTCCTGTTCCGCTTACCTCTTCACCACTTCCTCAATACTCGTCCCAAAATCCTTCAGCATCACCACCGCCGCATTCCTCCCCGGCCCGCCGGTCACCGATCCTCCCGGATGAGTTGTTGCCCCAGTCTGATACAGACCCGGAATCGGCATCCGATGCTGCGCATACCCCGACATAGGCCGCATCGCGCCCGATTGCCCCGGCCCCGAACCTCCCGCGTGGCAACTCCCATGCCAGTTATGAGGATTCATCCGCTCCAGATCCAATGGACTCTCAATCGTCCGCGCGAGAATCTTATCTTCCGTAAGATTCGGCGAAAATTTCCGCAACACTTTCAAATTTGCATCCGAAACCTGCTGCTTGATCGCATCCCAATGGTCAGGCCCCTCACGAAGCTGATACGGCTGGTAAGCCACAATCTTCACGGTATGCATCCCTACAGGGGCCCGCGAAGGGTCGGCCACGCTGCAGCAGATCACATGCAGCGAAGGATTTTCAATGTTCACAGAACCCGACTTGTAGTCGATGCTCATCCGCATAGCCCGCTCTGAGCTGATCATGAATCCAGAATGCACCGGAGAAAGCACGCCGCCCGCTGTCTTGTACCTCGGCGGCTCAGTTGTCGCATAGTTCGTCACAAACAAGGTCAGCCCGGCTTCCCACGTCTCCACGCCTTCCAGAAAATCCTCGCCCCACATTTCCTTCGGAGCCATATCCACAAGCTGCTTGATATGAATCGTCGAGACCACGGCTTTTTCGGCGCGATAAGAAGAGCCGTCAGTGCACTCCACGCCAACACACTTTCCATTTTCGATGATCAGTGCCTTGATCCACTTGTTCGTGAGAATCGTTCCCTGATGCGCTTCAATAAATCTAGCTAACGCAATCGTCAGCGCTCCCGACCCGCCCTTCGGCAATGGCCGGCTCTCACGCTGCTGATGCAGCGGAATATACGCTGCCCGCGCCGTTGCCGGATCCAGTACTGGTTGCAGCGAATACGGGCAACCCATCATGAACGCCCGGCAATGGTCGTCCTCAAATGTCTCCTTCAGAATCTCCCACGCCGACATTGCCAACCGCCGCTGCCAGATTTTTCCCTGAGGATGTGTGGCCAGCAATTCGTTCAGTGATTTTCCAAAGCCTACCGGTGAAAACGTAACCGCATTCAGCAACGGCTTCACGGTTTCATACTCCGTGATCATCCGCCTGTAAGCCTCGCCATCTTTCTTCGAAAACTTTGCAAACTCCGCGCAAGTGCGGTCCAAATCACGCCACTGCGTCAGGTAACTGCCGTCAGGAAACGGCACGTGAAACACCGGGTCGGGATAAATGTACTCCAGGCCGTAGTCTCCGAGCTTCAGCTCATCATTCCGCAGCAGCGGATTCCCATGAATGCCGTTGTGCGCCGACGAGCAGACATCGTGCACAAAGCCTTCGAGCGTCAAATGAGCCGACTTCACGCCTCCGCCGACAATCGGCCGCCCCTCCAACACCAAACAATGATATCCAGCCTTAGCAAGATACGCCGCCGTAATCAGGCTGTTGTGCCCGGCTCCCGCAACGACAATGTCAAACCGTTTCGCCATCGAGCTCCGTAGCGGCCACCTTCGGATGGCCCAGCCTTACTGCGCAGCCAAATTCTTCTGCAACGTAGCTTCATCCACTTCCTTTTCCCACCGCGCCACAACCACTGTAGCCACGCCATTACCAATCATATTCACTGTCGCCCGGCACATGCTCATAAACCGGTCGATCCCCAATATCAACGCCATCCCCGCCACCGGAATCGTCGGTATCACCATCAGCGTTCCCACCAGCGCAATAAACGACGCGCCCTGCACCCCGCTCGCCCCCTTCGACGTCAAAATCGCCACCGCCAAAATCGTCAATTGCTGCATCAACGTCAAATGCGTTCCCGTAGCCTGCGCCACAAACAACGCCGCCAGCGTCATGTACATGCTCGTGCCGTCGGTGTTAAACGTGTAGCCCGTCGGCACAATCAGCCCCACCAGCGCCTTCGAGCATCCCAATTTTTCCAGCTTGGCCATCAGCGTCGGCATCGCTGGCTCCGACGAACTGATCGCCAGCACCAGCACGATCTCTTCCTTGATGTACCGCAAAAACTTAAAGATGCTGAATCCGCAAGCGCTGCAAATCAGTCCCAGCACCAGCAGCACAAACAGCAGGGAAGTCAGGTAAAACACAACAATCAGTTTCACCAACGGCCCCAGCGACGACACCCCGAATTTCCCCACCGTAAACGCCATCGCCCCGAACGCCCCCAACGGCGCCAGTTTCATCACGATATTCACTATGCCGAACACAGCATGCGTTAGCGCTTCGAACACTTCCAAAATAGGTTTGCAGCGTGACCCCATCGCCGAAACCGCAAATCCAAACAAAATCGAGATCAGCAGCACCTGCAGAATGTCGCCCTTCGCAAACGCGTCCACCACCGTGCTCGGAATAATGTGTAGAACAAAATCCGAAACGCTTTGCGCCTTCGCCTGTCCCGCGTAGTCCGCCACCGCTTTCGCATCCAGCGTCGCCGGATTCACGTTGAACCCAGCTCCCGGCTGCACAAAATTCCCCACGCCCAATCCGATAAGCAACGCCAGTGTGGACACCACTTCAAAATAAATCAGCGCTTTCCCGCCGACCCGGCCCACCTTCTTCATGTCCTCCATGCCGGCGATGCCCGTCACCACGGTGCAAAAAATAATCAGCGTGATGATCATCGTGATCACCCGGATGAATCCGTCGCCCAGCGGCTTCATCGCCATCGCTGTTGCCGGGCGCAAATATCCCAGCACCACCGCGGCGGCCACGGCGAAAAGTACTTGAGCAGTTGGATTGAGATAGAGAGGTTTCTTCGTACGGGTCGGCGTGGTCATAGTCGTGGCCGCGAACACGTCGTTGATGGCAATCTACACCTCTCCCGGAGAGATACCTGCAGAAACTGCCTTACAACCACTTTTCCGGTTCGCGAATCGCGTCCGTCAATTCGCCAAGAAATTCCGCCGCCCGCGCTCCATCCACCACGCGATGGTCGCTTGAAAGCGTCATCGTCATCATCGGCCGGATGCCGGGCTTTCCATCCACGGGCACCAGCGCGTCCGCAATCGCGCCCACCGCCAGAATCGCGCACTGCGGCGGTGTGATGATCGCGGTAAATGCATCCACCTTGTACATTCCCAAATTACTCAGCGTGAATGTTCCACCGGAAATATCCGCAGGCCGCAAGCGTCCCGCCCGCGCGCGTTCCGTCAACTCGCGCCGCAAAACCGAAAGCGCTGCAATGGGTTGCTTGTTCGCATTCGGAATCACCGCGCCCACTACGCCGTCCTTTACCGCCATCGCCACGCTGATATTAGTTTCCGGATTCAGCTTAATCCCATCGCCAGCCCAGCTCGCATTCATCCGCGGGTGCTTCTCCAGTACTCGCGCAATCAGCTTGATCAACAAATCCGTAATCGTAGGAGCCGTTCCCGCCGCGCTCCCTACGCTCAATTTCCTCTGCGCATCCATCAGCGCGCCGCAATCCACGCTCTTCACCAGAAAAAAGTGCGGCACACTCGTCCAACTCTGCGTCGTCCGTTCGGCCATCAACCGCGCCAACTGGCTCAGCGGCTCAGTCGCAGCTGGCGCAGCAGCGCCTTTCGCGTTCGCAGCCGCTTGCACATCCCCCGAAGTAATCGTTCCATCAGGCCCCGTGCCCTGAAGCTGGCCAATGTCTACGCCAAGTTCCTTCGCCAACCGCCGTGCTTTCGGGGAAATCTGAGCCGTCGAGCCCGCTGCAGCCGCCGGTCTCACTTGTGCAGGAGCCGACGCGGCAGCCTGAGCCGCACTTGTTGCCCGAGCCGCAGGCGCCGCCGTCACCGCCTTCGCCGGAGGTTTCTCTCCCGGCGCCACCAGCCACGCGATCGTCTCCCCAACCGGAATCACCGCGCCCACATCCGCCGTAATCCCCGCCAGAATCCCATCCCCCGGCGCTTCGATTTCCACCACCGCTTTGTCCGTCTCAATTTCCAGCAAAGGCTCGCCCTTGCTGACGCTCTCGCCTTCCTTCTTGCGCCAAGCCAACAGTTTTCCGTTTTCCTGCGCCATCTCCAGCGCAGGCATCACCACACTAATCGCCATAGTTTTCCTGGGAGCCGGGATTCACTGAATCAATCCGAGGCCGCCACTCCTTCTCTCTTCGCGCCCGCCACCATTTCCTTCACATGCGTGTTGGGAGCCGCCTCGTGCTCGCGCGTCGTCGAAAGCGGTCCGTCGACCGTGAAGTAATGCGCGCCCGCCACCATCAACTTCTCCGCCGGGAATCGCGTGATCACTTCGTGTCCGGTCTCCGTCACGACAATCTCTTCCTCAATGCGCGCCGCGCTCCATCCATCCCTCGAAGGCCAGAACGTCTCCAGCGCAAACACCATCCCCGGCTTGATTTCGTGCGAGTGTTCGAGCGAAACCATCCGGCTGATCACCGGCTTCTCCCAGATCGCCAATCCGATTCCGTGTCCGAATTGCAGCGCAAACGCCGCCTCTTCATCCGGGAATCCAAACTCCTGCGCCTTCGGCCACACCGACGCGATTTCCGCCGTCGTCCGTCCCGGCCGCACCAGTTCAATCGCCGCATCCAGATAATCGCGGCACCGCTTGTACGCATCAATCATCGCGTGCGAAGCGTAGCCGATCGAAAAGCACCGGTAGTAGCAAGTGCGATAGCCCATATACGAATGCAAGATGTCGTAGTAAACCGGATCGCCCGGCCGCAACACGCGATCGCTGAACACATGCGGATGCGGATTGCAGCGCTCGCCCGAAATCGCGTTTACCGCTTCTACGTATTCCGAGCCCAGGTCGTACAAAACTTTGCTCGCCAGCCCCACCGCCTGGTTTTCGCTCATCCCAGGTTTCATCGCGCGATACAACTCGTCATACGCCGCATCCACCATCATCGCCGAGTGATTCAGCAGCGAAATTTCATCTTGCGTCTTGATCACCCGCGCATCGGACATCAACTGCTGCCCATCCACAATCTTGATGCCTTCTTTTTGCAACGCAAACAGAATTGGCGGCTCCACAACGTCGATTCCCAGCGGCTCATTCAGCAGCCCGTGTATCTCCAGCTCCCGTTTGATTTTCTTCGCCACATTTTCCGCGCGGCCCATCTCCGGCGACATCGCTCCGCGCAACAGCGGAATCCCCGGCCGCGACCGATCGCCCAGCCACGGGCAATTCTGCTGGTGATGCCGCGCCGCCGAACCGAAATCCCAGAGGATCGGTTCGCCGTTCTGCGGCAGCAGGCAAAACCGGCTGATTTTGTCCTGCGCCCAGGTGCCGATATGTGTCGCGGTGATGTACCGCACATTGTTCATGTCGAAGCACAGCAGCGCGCCCATCTCGGATTTCGCCAGCAGTGCCTTCGCCCGCGCCAGCCGCTCTTTGCGCAAGCGGTCGAAATCAATCCGGTTTTCCCAATCCACCGCCATCGGGCCGTATGTCTTCAGTGCCACGCTACGCCTCCCGTCTGAAACCTTTCAGGCTTTTCCGCAAAGTGCGCGCGCCGCTTCAAATACTGTCTGTTCCGTTGGCACGGTCACGTCTTCCAGCGGCGGTGAAAACGGAATCGGCACGTGCATCGCCCCCATCCGCTTTACCGGCGCCTCCAGATTAAAGAATGCGCCTTCCGCAATCACCGAAGCAATTTCTCCGGTCACGCCATATCGCCCGTAACCTTCATCAATCACGATCGCACGCGAAGTCTTCTTAGCCGATTCCACCAGCGTCTTCTCATCCAACGGCCACATCGTCCGCGGATCGATCACCTCCGCGCTGATGCCGATGGCTTCCAGCAGTTGTGCCGCGCCCAATGCCACTTCCACCATACTGCTCGTCGCCACCAGCGTAATGTCTTCTCCCTCGCGCTTCACGTCGGCAACGCCAAACGGAATCGTGTACTCTTCCGCCGGCACCGCCCCCTTCTGCTTGTACATCATTTTGTCTTCAAAAAAGATCACCGGATTGTCGTCGCGAATGGCCGTCTTCAGCAATCCCTTCGCGTCGTAAGGCGTCGACGGCATCACAACTTTCAATCCCGGCACATGGCAAAGCCACGCATGCAGCGATTGCGAGTGCTGCGCCGCCGAACGCCGCGTCGCCCCAAGTGTAGTCCGCAGCACCATCGGCACTTTCCACGCTCCGCCCGACATGTAATGAACCTTCGCCGCCTGGTTCACCAGCTGATCCATCGTCAGCGTCAAAAAATCCCCGAACATGATGTCCACAACCGGGCGCAAACCAGTCATCGCCGCGCCAACGCCCATCCCGGTAAATCCCGCCTCCGAAATCGGTGTGTCCAACACGCGCTCTGACCCAAACTCTTCCACCAGCCCGGACAGCACCTTGAACGGTGTCCCCGCCTCCGCCACGTCTTCGCCAAAAATGCACACGCGCGGATCGCGCCGCATCTCTTCCGCAAGCGCTTCACGCACCGCTTGCGCAAATGTCAATTCCCGAATCGCTGTCTCAGGCATAAACGTCCTGGTCGACCTCCTCGACACCCGGATACGGAGCGGCGATCGCAAACTCCACGGCGGCCTTCATTTCTTCGCGCGCTTCGTTCTCAATTTTCTGTAGCGCGCTCGCATCGGCAAACTTCTGGTCGCTCAGCCATTCACCCATGTTCTTGATGGGATCCCGCTTGGTCTTCCACTCCTGCTCCTCCTGCTTCGACCGGTAATATTCGCGGTTGATGTCGCCCACATGGTGTCCGGTGTAACGATAGGTATTGCAAAGCAGCAGCGAGGGCCCTTCGCCACACCGAGCCCGGCTCACCAGCTTCTGCGTCACTGCATGCACCGCGCGCACATCCTGCCCGTCCACACTTTCCGCATGAGCTCCGAATGCAGTTCCCCGCGCAAGGATGTCTCCGGCAGTTGTCTCCGAAAAATGCGTGTACTCGGTATAAAGATTGTTTTCGCAAACATAGATAACCGGCAGCTTGTAAAGCGCTGCCAGATTCATCACTTCATACAGCACGCCCTGTCCCAGCGCGCCCTCTCCAAAAAAACAAACCGCCACCTGATCTGTCTTCAATCGCTTCGCCGTCAACGCAGCGCCCGTCGCAATTCCCGCGCTGCCGCCCACGATCGCATTCGCCCCAAGATTTCCCGTCGCCGGATCTGCAATGTGCATCGAGCCGCCCTTCCCGCGGCAATACCCCGCTTCCTTCCCCAAAAGCTCCGCAAACATCCGGTCCGGCGTCGCGCCTTTCGCCAGGCAATGCCCATGCCCGCGGTGCGTGCTCGTGACATAATCCGAGTTCTTCAACGCCTCGCAAATCCCCACCGCCACAGCTTCCTCACCGATATAAAGGTGAGCCAAGCCCGGCATCAGCGCTCGGGTATAGAGCTCATTCACCCGCTCTTCAAACAACCGGATTCGCACCATCTGCCGATAAAGCCGCAGCCCAAGCTCTGCCGCCACGCGGTTTTCCGTCTTCCGAGGATCCGTAACCGTTTTCATGCCTTCACCCCGGACATCTGTGCCAACACCTCAAACACCACCGCAAAATCCTTTTCCACCAGCCCCATCCCGCGCGCCGCCGTCAAAAACTCATTCGTCACCGCCGTCGTAGGCATCGGCACATCCAGTTGCCGCCCCAATTCCAGCGCCAGCAGCATGTCTTTCTGCATCATGTTGACGTTGAACCACGCCTCCGCCGGCTGCGTCAGCACGAACGGCCCGCGATACTGCACCATCGGTGAAGCGATCACGCTATGCGTCAAAACATCCACCGCCACCTCGCGCGCAATCCCACTTTTCTCGGCCAGCAGCACGCCTTCGCAAAACGCCAGCATCTGCACCGCCAGGCTCAAATTCGTTCCAATCTTCATCACCAGCGCAAGGCCGTTCTCGCCTACGTATGTCACCTTCGGCCCGATGTCCAGCAGCAGGGGCTTCACTTTTTCAAATGTTTCCTTGCGTCCGCCTACCATCACCGAGAGTTTCCCCTCCTGCAGCGTAATCACGCTTCCGGATACGGGCGCGTCCAACATATCGCCGCCCTTTTCCCGGATTTTCCCCGCGATCTCCCGGCTGAATGCCGGACTCACGGTGCTGATATCAACGAACAACTTCCCGGGCTTCGCCGCGGCAATCATCCCGTCCGGCCCGTTCATCACCGCGCCCAGCGCCGCCGAATTCGTCACCATCGAGAAAACCACATCCGATTCCGCCGCCACCTCCCGGGGCGAATCCGCCCACCTCATTCCTTTCTTGATCAGCCACTCCGCTTTCGAACGCGTCCGGTTATACCCCGTAACGCTGTGCCCTTTGCTGAGCAGCCGGTTCACCATTTCGCTGCCCATCACTCCCAGGCCCACAAACCCTAATTTAGCCAAGACCTCACCTCTCCTGAATCACCCGCTCCGTCAAATCTTTTTGAATTATTCGCTCGGGGCGTTCCGCGAATCCTCGCGCACCTGTTTCAAATGCGCCTTCATCGCTTCTCGCGCTCCCGCGGAGTCCCGGTGCCCGATGGCTTCTAGTATCTTTTTGTGGTGATACTGCCCGCGATCCGGCCCGCCCTTCACCTGGAAAATCCCCATGCGCTGCTCGCGCAGCAGTCCCACAATCGAATCAATCAACGAAAGAATGATCGGATTGCCCGCAGCCTCCGCCAGCGCCAGATGAAAATCCAGGTCCGCCTCGATGTACGCGTCCGGATCCGACTTTGACGCATCCATCACTTCCACCTGTTCCTTCATCGCCGCCAGAACTTCTTTGTCGGCGCGCGTCGTCGCCAGTGCCGCGATCTCCGGTTCCAGAATTTCCCGAACCTCCGCCAGAAATGCGAAACCCTCGTTCCCGGACCGCATCATCCGGTGCAGCGACTGCTTGATCGTGTTCGAACTTCCGTCCGTAATAAACGTCCCGCGCCCCGGATAAGCTTCCACCAGCCCCTTCTCCCGCAGCGTCTTCACCGCCTCGCGCACCGCCGTCCTGCTTACCCCGAACTGCTCCGCAAGCTCGCGCTCCGGAGGAAGTTGGTCCCCAGGTTTCAGCGCGCCCTTGTGGATCGATTCTTCAACTTGCTGGACGATTTGTTCGTAAAGGCGGGAAGCGCGAATGATTTTGTACATCTCAACCTCCGAAACCGCACAGTGTCAGTCGACGCATTGATCTGAACCCCGCGCGGTAGGGGACACAGCAGGCGGCGAAACCGGCAGATCGAGATATGGTCGAGTTGTCGGACCAAACTACCATTCCCACCCCTCCTCCGCAACCCTTTCTTACCCCTGCTCCACCCACACCGTCTTGATGTTCGTAAACTCACGGATACCCCAGGCTCCCAGCTCCCGCCCGTGGCCTGACCACTTGACCCCTCCGAACGGGATCCGCGGATCCGACGCCACCATCTTGTTAATGAACACCATCCCCGCGTCCAGCTCATTGATGAACTTCCGCTGCTCGGCGGCATCATTTGTCCAGGCGCTCGCCCCCAGCCCAAACCGGCTGTCGTTCGCGATTCGAATCGCATCGTCGATGTTTTTCGCGCGAAACACGCTCGCCACCGGGCCAAACATCTCTTCCTTGTAGGCCGGCGAGTCCTTTGGAATGTTCACCAGCACTGTCGGTGCATAATAATTGCCCGGCCGGTCCAGTGGCTTCCCGCCGGTCAGAATCTTCGCCCCGGCTTCTACCGATTTTCGTACGTCACGAACCAGGTCTTGAACTCCCTGCGGTGTCGAAAGCGGCCCAACTTCTGTGCTCTCATCAAACGGGTCGCCCACTTTCAGCGCTGCCATTTTCTGCGCAAACAGCTTTTCAAACTGTTCCGCAATGCTCTCCGCCACAATGAACCGCTTCGCCGCGATGCAAGATTGCCCATTATTGAAAATCCGCGCCTTCACCGCCGTGCTCGTCGCGGTCTCCAGATTCGCGCTCGGCATCACGATGAAAGGATCGCTTCCCCCCAACTCCAGCACTACTTTCTTGATACGCTTCGCCGCGCCGATACCCACCTCAATACCCGCTTGTTCACTGCCTGTAAGCGTTGCCGCCATCACTCGCGAATCGCCCAAAATCTTGTCCACTTCCTTCGAGCCAATCAGCAATGTCTGAAACGCTCCGTCCGGAAAACCTGCCCGGTGAAATATATCCTCAATCAGCAGCGCGCTCTGCGGCACGATCGACGCGTGCTTCAGCAGCCCCACATTCCCCGCCATCAGCGCCGGTGCTGCGAAACGCAACACCTGCCAGAACGGAAAATTCCACGGCATCACCGCCAGCACCGGACCGAGCGGCTGGTATCGGATGTAGCTCTGCTTCGCACCCGTCTCCACTACCTCATCCGCAAGAAACTTCTCCGCGTTTTCCGCGTAATATCGGCACACCCAGGCGCATTTCGCGGCTTCATCCACCGCGGATCGCAGCGTCTTGCCCATCTCCGTCGTCATCACCTTGCCGAACGCTTCTTTCTCCGTCTCCAAAATCGCCGCGGCTTTCAGCATCCACTCCGCGCGTTCCGCAAACGAAGTCCGGCGATAGCTGCCAAACGTCTCTATGGCTTTCTGGAGTTTTGCTTCAATGGCCGCGCTGGTCAGCGGGTCAAACGACTTGATCACTTGCCCCGTTGCCGGGTTGATTGTGGCGATCGCCATGGTTGGCCTCCCCAACGCTACCTGGCCCGGTTTTTGGGCCGTTCGGAAGGATTCGAGTTCAAGAATCCCAAGTGGTCCTACCAACATACCAAATCAAACTTCCGCTGTACAGCCTGCCATCCATATTTATGATTCATTGAATTTAATAGTTGACACTCTCCTTCCCAAAGTGGTACAGGGGTCCTACCTCTTTACGGTGCACTTGGCCTCCTTGCCCCTTCCGGCTCTCGGGTTAACCTTTCCCAAGCCTAGGCGATTGGCCCAAGCACCGAGGAGCCTCCGGCCGGGGCCAGGCGCCCGCCAGGCTCAATCCAAGGAGCCACGAATGAAACGAAAGAAGTCTGCGCGTCCGCCTCAAGCGCCATCCGTTGCCAAGCAGGCAGCCGGCGAAGACCTTTTGACTCCCTCCCGTCGCAACTTTATCCGCACCGCCGCCGGCGCCGGACTGGCCCTGGCCAGCTCTCCTCTTTCTGCTCTCGCCGATCACCACGGCCATCCCAGTCCGAACAGCATTTCCTACCTAGATCGCCGCATGTACATCCGCAACATGGAGGTCCTCGCCCACTTCGGAACCGGCGAGACGCGCCACGGCAAAATGCAAATGATGTCCATCGGTGACCGCCGTTACATTTTTCAGCAGGGCGACGTCCTCGACGTCAGCAACGTCCGCAAGCCAACCATGCTCAACAAAGGCGGCTTCGATGGCGCCCAGGTCCAGGTTGCTTACAACAAAAGCCTCAAAAAGTGGATCCTCATGACCGGCTCCCAAACTCCCATCACGGACTCCACTCCCGAAGCGCCCATGGGCAAGTACGACGATCCGCATCTCGACGACAAACGCAAAAACTTCAAGGGCCTCCGCGGCGTGCGCTTCTACGACGCCACCGACCCCTCCAAAATCGCGAAGCTCTCCGAATTCAGCACCGGCGCCACGGGACAAGGCACGCATCGCAACTACTACGACGGCGGCAAGTACGCTTATCTAGACACCGCCCCCGACGAAACCTACATCCACCAGCCTTCCTATTTCCGCGAGTTAGTAAATGGAAACATGATCGTCGACGCTACCGACCCTTCGAGCGCCAAGGAAGTTTCCATGTGGTGGGTTCCCGGCTCGCGCAAGGGCGAAGAGGCCGAATACAACAAGTGGATCTGGTCTAAACTCGTTCCTCCCAAAGTAGTCGCCGACCAGACTCCCTTCGCCGGCCTCCACGGCCCAGTCTATGTGCCCAAGAAAATAGAAGACGGCGGCAATCGCGGCTACGGCGCATTCGGCTGCAACGGTTTCATCATCCTCGATCTGTCCGATCCCCAGCATCAGAAAGAAATTGGCCGCTTTGAACCCCCCGCGCAATATTCCGGCATGGGCATTGCCTTCCACACCATCTACTGCGGCATCCTGGATCGCGGCTTCGTCATCACCAACGGCGAAACCACCAACTCCGATTGCAACCAGATCTATCTGCCCAACTGGGTCATCGATATCCGCGACGAATCGCATCCCGTCCCTGTCACACAACTCCCCCGTCCCGTTCCTCCGCCCGAAGCCCCCTATCGCGATTTCTGCTTCAAGCGCGGACGCTTCGGCGCTCACAATCCACCTCACCTCAAAGCGCCGGGAAAGCCTCGCCAGGAATTCATCGCCTATTCCTATTTCATCGCCGGACTGCGTTGCTACGACATTGGCGATCTCTACAAGCCCGAAGAAGTGGCCTACTTTATCCCTCCTCAGGGCGGCGACCTGAAAAAATTCGGCAGCTACGATCGCACCGTCGACAACGTATTCATCGAATGGGACCGCAACATCATCTGGGCCGCCACCGACACCGGCCTCTACGCTCTCAGCTGTCCCAACCTCGGCAAACCGATCCTCGATCCTATGCCCGTGACAGAATGGTCCCTCGATAAACTCAACGAAGGCGCGCCCTGATTCCGCCCGCCAGGAGATTGCCCATGAAATCCATCTTTTCTGTTAAATCGAGCATTGCTGTGTGCGCGCTTCTCCTCTGCACTGGAGCGCGCGCGCAGACCACTCCGCCGCAGCAAATCCACGTCCTCACCTTATTGGGACGCCCGATTCAGTTTGTCGTCGCCGACAAGCAAGGCTTCTTCGCCAAATACGGCCTCGAAGTCCTCAATGACAACAAGAAAAATTCCGACGAATTGCGCGCCGACCTCGCCGCCGGAAAAGGTGAAGTTGCTTACCTCGCCGTCGACAACGCCGTCGCCATGGTCGAACTCGCCCACCAGGACGTCGTCATCGTCATGGGCGGCGAAGGCTCGCAAAACGAACTGATCGCCCAAAAGGACATCAAGTCCATCGCCGACCTCCGCGGCAAAACGCTAATCGTCGATGCGCCGAACACCGCCTACGCCCTGCAGATGAAAAAAATCCTGCTATTGAACGGTCTGACCGCCGGCAAGGATTACGAAATAAAACCTTTCGGCGCCACCCCACAACGCCTGATCGCCATGCGCGAGCAGAAAGATTTCGCCGGCTCCATGCTCGGGCCGCCCGTCTCGCTGGTAGCCAAGAAAGAAGGCTTCGTAAGCCTCGGTTCAGTCCAGCAACTCATCGGCCCTTATCAAGCCGCGGGCGTCTTCACTCAGCGTGCCTGGGCCAAGGATCATCGCGATCTCCTCATCGCGTTTCTTTCCGCCTGCATCGAAGCGCAACGCTGGCTTCTGAACCCGGCCAACAAGCAGCAAGTCATCGATCTCCTCGCCGCCCAATATCATCTCCCTCCGGAAATCGCTGCCGAAGACTACGACATCAGCATCACGCACCCCGGCGGCTTTGCCAAAGACGCCCAATTCGACATCCGCGGTTTCGAAAACGTCCTGAAACTCCGCGCCGAAGTTGAAGGCCAGTGGGGCGGCCATCCGCCATCACCCGACAAATACTATGACCCGTCCTACTATCAGGCGGCACTAGCGAAGGCGAAGTGACCACATGAGGAGATCTCAGTTGAAAAAGAAAATTGTTTATTTGCTCGCAGGCTTCATCTTCATCGCGCTGCCAGCAGCCACCCGCGCCCAGCAGCAACAGAAAGAACGCACCCTCGACGAGATCAAGGCCGAAGCCATCAAGCGCGCCGAAGACGGCATGTACCCGCTCATCGGCCTCGATCCCGCCGACGTCCGAGAAGCCTTCTCCAACATCAAAACCACCGACAACGATGACTGGGCCTCCGCCTTCAGCGCCGTGGCCGACCGCTATATGGCGGAAGGGAACTCGCTGCTCTCCAGCAATCCCGCCCAAGCCGATAAGGACTTCATTCGCGCCTGGCGCCTCTATTCCTTCGCACGCTGGCGGGTCCCCGCCTCCGCCGGCAAAAAACGCGCCTACGCCAAAGCGCTCGAAGCCTTCCTCGCCCACGCGAAAATGATGGACCCGCCGCTCGAAGTCGTCCACATCCCCTTCGAAGGCTCCGAAATCGTCGGCTACCTCCGCCTTCCCAAAAATGCCAAAGGTCCCGTGCCCGTAGTCATCGCCATCAGCGGGCTCGACAGCCGTAAAGAAGATCTCACCGAAAATTTTGGCGTCGTCCTGAACTCCGGCATTGGCTACATCGGCGTGGATTCGCCCGGCACCGGCCAGGCTCCCATCAAAGCCAGCGAAACCGCCGACCGCATGTTTTCGAAAGTCATCGACTATCTGCAGACGCGCCCCGAAGTGGACAAAGCCCGCATCGGCGTGGACGGCCAGAGCTTCGGCGCCTACTGGGCCACCAAACTTTCCATCGTCGAACACGCCCGCCTCAAAGCCGTCGTCGCCCAATCGCCGCCGGTCGACGCCACCTTCGAAAAAAACTTCGTCCTGCAAAAAACCCTCGGCAACCGCGAATATCTTTTCGGCCTCGGTCCAGCCCTGATGTCCATCTTCGAAGGCGCCAACAAAATCGAAGACCTCGGCGAAATCCTGTCAAAGCTCTCGTTGGTCAATCAACATTTATTGGGGAAGCCGACAACCTCGATGCTCATCATCGCCGGCGCGCAAGACACGCAAGTACCAATCTCTGACGCCTACCTGCTTCTAAGCAGCGGCGACGTACCAAAAGAAGCCTGGATCAACCCGCAAGGCGGTCACTTGGGTCGACAAGTAAAAATCTGGCCCGACCCGGTCATCTTCCGCAAAATCCTGGTCCCCTGGCTGGTAAGAAACCTGGAAATCCCGCCGACCAAGTAGGCCCCGTGCAATCTCATGTAGCGTTCGATTTCTGTATCGAGCGCTCTTCTCCTATGCCCAGCTATAGCCGTGCTTCGCCAACGGCAGCGACCGAATCCTCTTCCCGGTAGCCGCAAAAATCGCATTACACACCGCAGGCAACAATGGCGGCAACGCCGGCTCCCCCAACCCCGTCGGTGGATTGTCCGTCCGCAAAAAATGCACTTCAATCTCACGCGGCAATTGATTCATCCGCAGCGGCGTGTACTCATGAAAATTGCTCTGCACCGCGCGTCCCCGATCAATCGTAATTTCATAACTCATCACCGAACTCAATCCCTCCATCACCGCTCCGCGCACCTGATTGTCCGCGTTCCCCGGATTGATGATGTGGCTCCCGATATCCCCGGCCACCCAAACCTTGTTCACGCGCACCGCATTCTTCGCATCAACACTTAATTCCACCACCTCCGCAAAATATCCGCGGTGCGAAAATTGAAACGCCACGCCCATCCCAGTGCCCTTCGGAAGAGTCCGCTTCCCCCATCCCGATTTCTCCGCCGCCAGCCGCACCACGCCCTGCATTCTCGCCCCATCCATGTTGCTCGAAAATTGATCCGGCTTTAAATCCGGCGTAGTGATCCGCGGAAGCCCCAGCAACTCAAGCCGGAACTCCACCGGATCTTTTCCCGCCGCAAAAGCAAGCTCATCGGTAAACGACTGAAACACCCACGAAAACGCATTGCTTCGCGGTGCCCGCAGAGCATACGTTGGCACGCCCAGCGGCATCAGCGAAGCCCCAAAATGAAAATTCGGCAAAAACGTCCCCGGAAACTCATTCCCGGGAATATTGGCCGAAGGAGCAAACGTCTCGCCCTCTCCAAACGTCACAAAGTGATTTTTCCAGGCCACCACTTTTCCAGAAGCGTCCACTCCACCCTTCAAGAAATGAAATCCCGCCGGCCGGTAGTGATCGTGATGAAAATCATCCTCGCGCGTCCATAGCAGCTTCACCGGAACGCCTGCCTTCGTCGCAATCGCCGCCGCCTCCAGCATGTAATCGTTCGTCAGCCGCCGCCCAAATCCTCCGCCCGCGCGTTTCATATGAACAATGATGTCGTCGTGTGGAATTCCCAGCACCTTCGCCACCTGCAGCCGTCCGGATTCCGGCGTCTGGCTCGGCGACCAGAATTCCAGCTTCCCATCATGAAAATGAGCCAGGCAGTTCTCGGGCTCCATCGGCGCATGAGCGATAAACGGATATTCGTACGCGGCCTCGACAACCTTCGCCGCTGATTGCAGTTCCTTCTCCGCGTCTCCGTCCGTGCGGAGCATCACCGCCGGCGCCTGTTTCGAAAGTTCCCGTGCCCGCCGCGCAAATCCCTCGCTGCTCTGCTGTGCCGTCGTACCCTCGTCCCACTTGATCTGCAATTTCTTCCGCGCGCCGTTCGCCTGCCACCAGTTCTCTGCAAGAATCGCCACTCCAGCATGTAATCCTAGTAGCTCCGTGGTCCCTTCCACCACAAACGCCTGCTTCACTCCCGGCAGCGCTTTGATTTCGTCCACATTCGCGCTCACCACTTTCCCCGCAAACACGGGGCACTTCTCATAAACGGCCCACAACATTCCCGGCACGCGAAAATCAATACTGTAAATCGGTTCCCCCGCCACGATCGACGGCACATCCACGCCCATCGTCGCTTTGCCGATAATCTTGTAATTCTTTGGATCCTTCAGCGTAACGCTCTTCAAATCCGGCACCGGCATCGTCGCAGCCTTCGCCGCCAACGCGCCGTAAACAATCGCCCTCTTCGAAGAAGTATGAATCACGCGCCCGGAAGACGTCTCGCATTCCGATTCTGGCACTTTCCAGTCTTGCGCCGCCGCGGCAACAAACATCTGACGGCAAGCTGCTCCCACTCTTCGCAACGGATCCCAGTTGATCGGCGTAGCCGTGCTTCCCCCCGCCCGCTGCACGCCATACTTCGTTTCATCCAGGTCAGCCTGTTCAATGCGAACATCTTTCCAGTCCACATCAAACTCTTCCGCAATCACCATCGGCAAATGCGTCTTCACGCCCTGCCCGATCTCCGGATTCTTCGCCGTAATCGTCACAATTCCGTCCGCCGTCACGCGCACAAACGCCGTCGCAATAAATGCCGGAGCAGGCGCTTGCGCGGCCGCTTGTCCCGCCAACGCATCCGCAACCCCCGGCAGGTGGCAAGCCAGCAAAAATCCTCCGCCGCTGACAGCGGAAACTTTCAAAAATGTTCGGCGATCAATAGCAATGGCGGGCATGAAAACCCCCAGGTAAAGGAATGTACAAGCCACTCGCAAGCCACAAGCGGCTATCGACAGTGTAGCGTCATTCAAGCTGAATTCGTTTCAGAGTTCTCCGGCGGCTTCTCCATCACTCGCCGCATATTCTCCACGTCCAGTTCCCCTTGCCAGCGGCTCACCACAAGGGTCGCGACGCCATTTCCCACCACGTTCGTCAGCGCCCGGCATTCGCTCATGAATTTTTCAATTCCCACCAGCAGCGCCAGCGACTGCACCGGAATCGACGGCACCGCCGCAAGAATCGCCGCCAGGGTCACAAACCCTGTCCCCGTCACTCCCGATCCGCCCTTCGACGCCAGCAACGCAAACAACAGAATCCCGCTAATCTGCCCCAGCGAAAGATGCGTATTCGTAGCCTGCGCCAGAAACAGCACCGCCAACGTCAAATAAATATTCGTCCCGTCCGTATTGAAAACGTACCCCATCGGAAACACCAGCCCAACCGCCGATCGCGAAGCCCCCAATCCTTCCAGCTTCCGCATCATGTCCGGCAGCACCGTTTCCGATGAACTCGTTCCCAGCACGATCAACAACTCATCTTTGATATAAGCCAAAAACCGGAAAATCGAAAATCCAGCCAGTCGCGCAATGATTCCCAGCACCACCACCACGAACAAAAAGCTCGACAAATAAAATGTCCCCATCAGTTTCAGCAGATTTTCCAGCGACGCCACTCCATAACTCCCCACCGTGAATGCCATTCCTCCCAGCGCCCCCAGCGGCGCGGCCCGCACCACGATCCGCACAATTCCAAACACCACCTTGTTCGCTACTTCAATCGCGTTCAGCGCCCGTTTTCCCACCTCGCCCATATTCGCAATCGCGAATCCCGTCAAAATCGAAATCAGCAGCACTTGCGGCACTTCGCCGTCCGCCAGCGCCCCAATAAATGTTTTTGGAATAAACCCCAGCAGAAAAGGAACGAAGCCGGTCTCTTTCGCGCGGCCCACGAATACAGCCGCGGCCTTCGGATCCAGCGTGGCCGCGTCAATGTTCAGCCCGGCCCCCGGATGAAAAACCACTGCCACCGCAATTCCGATAATCAGCGCCAGCGTTGAGACCACTTCAAAATAAATCAGCGTTTTCACGCCGAGCGTCCCGACCTTCTTCAGGTCGCTCATCGACGCGATCCCCCGCACGATCACGCAGAAAATCACTGGCGCGATCATCATCCGGATCAGCGACACGAACGCGTCGCCCAGTGGCTTCAGCGCCATCCCGGTTTTCGGAAAAAATCCCCCGATCCCGCAACCGATCAGCACCGCAATCAGCACCTGCACGTAGAGAATCGTGTACCAGGGCCGGGCTCTTCGTGCCGATTCTGCTTTCGCCACTCGTTGTTCTCCGTGCCACAAACAATCCGGCGTGCTGTCTATAAAATCTTGTCTAACTTCAAGTGACCACATCGCGCGGCGCTTCTTTCCCGCTTATCACTCGCTCCACATTTCGCCACGCCGTCCTGAAAAGATACGCCGCGGACTGCCGCGTCACTCCCGCAACATGCGGCGTGAACAAAATGCGATGAGCCGCCTCGCCCTTTACCGACAGCAGTGGATTGTCCGCCGCCGGCGGCTCCGTCGAATAAACGTCCACCGCCGCTCCGCCGAGGTGCCCGCTTTGCAGCGCTTCCGCCAGCGCTGCCTCGTCCACCACGCCTCCACGCGAACCTTGAATCAGAATCGAACCGGGTTTCATCATCGCCAGCTCCCGCCGCCCAATCAGCCCTGTGGTTTGCGGCAGCAGCGGCACATGCAAGCTGACCACGTCCGCCAGTTGGAAAAGATCTTCCAGCGAGCAGGGCTTCGCGCCGACCGACTTCGCCGTGCGCGGGTCGCGTGGCGCCGGATCGTAATAAAAAATCAGGCACCCGCGCTTCTGAAACGCAGCGGCAACCGCCACGCCGGTAACGCCAAATCCGATGATTCCCACGGTCAAGCCGTCCAGCCCCTGCGAGCTATCTGCGATCATTCGCGCCCGGAATTCACTGTAATTACCTTTACGTATCTCTGTGTCCGCCCAAAAAAATCCGCGGAGCAGGACGGTTGCTGTCGTCACCGCGTACTCGGCCACCGATTCGTTACTTCCTCCCGGAACGTTCGTGGCCCCAATGCCTCGCTCTCTCAGAAAGTCCAGATCCAGCCGGTCCAGCCCCGCTCCCGTCACCTGCACAAACTTCACGCTCGTGTTTTCGAAAAGTGCGTTCGGAAGTTTTGGCCCCACCGCGGGAATCACCAGCACCCGCGCCTCTTTCATAAGCTCCGTCACATCTCCATCGCTCGGAGCACGGTACGCGATTTTCAATGACTCGGGCGGCAACGCTCCCACTCGCTTGAAATCCGCTTCAGGGCGCAGGCACAGCACATCGATGCTCATGATTTGTTTTGTGTCCTTGGCAATACGCCCGGTTCCTGCGTGGCCGCCACAATATCCGCAACCGGGAAGAAGCACAGCAGCACCAGCGGCTCGCCACCCGTGTTCCGCGTAACATGTTTCTCGCCCGGCGGCATCAGCAGCGTGTCCCCGGGTTTCATCTCGTATTCTCCGCTGTCCGCAAAAGTAGTACCTCGCCCCGAAAGCGTGTAGATGCACTCTTCAAATTCCGAATGCTGGTGCGCTGTCCGAATCTCATCTCCAGGTTTCACCACGGGTATCTCCACCAAACGCAGCGTCACCCCGCGCGCCCCGCGCTCTCCCGACACAATCTCCATCGCCTTGCGACCCGGCAGTCCGAGCTCTTTCACTTCGCCCTGCTTAAACAGCCGTGCCATCAACGCACCTTGCTCAGTTGCCGCAGTTCCGCCGTCCCGCCTTGAATTTTATCCAACTGCTTGAATATCTCGGCGGATTCCGTGGCAATCGAATCCGCTACGCTATTCAACATCTTCTGCGCTTTCTCAATCGTCGCGTGCTGCGGGCTGCCGTACCATCCCGTCGGTGCAATCGAGCGCACATCCGTCAGCACCGGCTGGTAACTCCGTGTCCGCCGCAGCGCATCTACCTTGTGCCCGTGCGCATGGTCCGAGGAATAGTCGATCCGCTCCAGGTGCACCAGATCCGGGCGATACGCAAGCACCGCCAGCGCTTCAATCTCCCCGCCGTGCGTTAATCCGCCGCACTCCTTGCCGAACATATCCTCCGCCACAAAACACGCCTGCACCGTCAGCACCGTCATCCCATGCTCGCGATGTAGCAAATCCGCCGCAACTCCCAGCGGCGGGATGTTCAGCTCGTGCCAGTTCAGAATCAACAGATACTTCGCCCCGTGCTGCGCCACCGAAGCGCAGGTCTCTTTTACCACGTTCATGTACGTATCCGGCGAAAGCGTGATCGTCCCCTCAAACGGCATGTGCAAGGGAGTCACGCCCAGAGGTCCCCCGGGCAGCACCAGTCCATCCATCCGCTCCGCTACCGCGTGCGCAATCACATTCGAAGCAAAAATATCCGTCCCCGTTGGCAAGTGCGGCCCGTGCTGCTCCACGCTCCCCTGCGGCAGAATCACCAGCGGGTTTTTCTTCAACTGCCCCGCAATCTCCGGCTGCGTCAGATCCACAAAATACCGGCTCGCAAGCATTGGCCCTCCCGTCATTCCGTCACCCGGCTCTGCGCGTCCTTCAGGACGCCCGCGATCGCCACGCATTGCCCGTTCTGCTCCAGCGACTTCAGCGCGGCATACACCATCGCCACCGCCGCATTCCCATTCTGCGCGCTCAATTCGTTTGCCTTGCCCGTCCGGCAGCTCTCCGCGAACATTTCCAGCTCCGCGCGAAACATGTCGCTCTCCGGCATCTTCAACTCTTCCCGCTTCGCATACCCGTCAATCCCGCGCTGAATGTACAGCGTGGATTTCCTGTGCAACTGGTCCGGCGTATCCCACGTGTCGAAATCAATCTCGTAATGCATCAATCCCTTCGACCCGAACACCCGCACCGAAAAAATCCCCGGCGAAGTCCAGCACGAACCCACGTAGCCGATTTTTCCATCCGCAAACTTCACCAACGTCATCGACTGGTCGTCCACCTCAGCACCGACAGGCGAAAGTTTCGACGACATCCCGCTCGCCTCCACCACTTCGCCGCCCAAATAATGCAACACATCAAACTGGTGAATCGCCAGTTGCGAAAGCGGCCCTCCGGGAGCCTTGTCCTTGTACCAGCGCCAGGTCTTTGGCGTCAGCTCCAGCGCCCGATTATTCGAAAAATTTGCCTCAATGAACGCCACCCGTCCCAGTTCCCCTGCGTCGATCGCTTCCTTGATCTTCCGGATTCCCGCCATCAATCGCGCGCTATGTCCCACCGTAACGGTAATTCCATATTTCTTTTCGAGCGCCGCAATCTGCAACCCTTCCACCAGCGAACTCGCGATCGGCTTCTCCGTGTACACATGTTTCTTCGCCTTCGCCACCATCGCTGCCATCGGCAGGTGCTGCTCATTCGGCACCGTCAAAATCACGCCTTCGATCGACGTGTCCCCAAGAATTGCCTCCATCGTCGGAGCGGCCGGTACGCCAATCTCCGCCTGAAACGCCTCGCGCTTTTCCGCTGAACGGCTGTACCCGGCCACTATTTTCAGTTTTTCCGATTTGGCCGAAGCGCGGGTCAGCACCTTTGCCCAGCGCCCTAAGCCTACGATTGCAAGCCTAACGGGAGAAGAAGTCACAAGTTCCTCGACCAAAAGAATGGAGTTGCAAACAGAATAATATCATAGTACCGTATTACGAGAATATGCCGAAGTCAAGCCCTTTACTTCGCCACTCTTCCGCTCTCGCGGCCATCCCTAAATCCGCCGCGCCCCTCCGCCGCCAAGTTCTCGGCGAGCTCCGCCAATCCATCATCGCCGGCCGCCTCAATCCCGGCGAACGCCTCGTCGAGCGCGAACTCATCGCCATGATGGGCGTCTCCCGCACCGTCATCCGCGAAGCCCTCCGCCAGCTCGAATCCGAAGGCCTCGTCGCCATCGTTCCCAACAAAGGCCCCATTGTCCGCACCCTCACCGTCGAGGAAGCTAGCGAAATCTACGCCATCCGCGCCGTTCTCGAAGGTCTTGCTGCACGTTTGTTCACCGAACAAGCCGGCGATCCGCAGATCGCGCGCCTCGATCGCGCTCTCTCCATCGTCGAAAGAGCCTACGACTCCGGCGACGCCGAGTCCATGCTCGACACAAAAAACAATTTCTACGAAGTGCTCATCGAAGGCGCAAAAAGCGAAACGCTCGCCTCCATGCTCGCCATTCTTCATGGCCGCATCTGGCGCTGGCGCGGCCTCGGCCTCACGCACCCCAATCGCTCCGCGGAGCGAGATCGTCAAAGCCTGAAAAATCTGCGCGCGCTGGTTCAGGCGATCCGCGGGAAAGACGCCGCGCTGGCCGAAAACATTCTTCGCGAGGAAGTCAGCAAAGCCGCCGCCGAGGTCCATCGCCTCTTGAAAGATGACGCCACGCAGTCACGCGCGGAAAAACCTGCCGTCAGTTAGTTTTTTATTTAGAACACGAGGACACGAAACATGGAAACTCATTTCATTGTTCACGACAAAGCCGACACCGTCGGCGTGATGGTCGTCGAAAATGCCAGCCCCGGCCAGGATCTGACCGGCTGGATCATGGAGACCGACGAAACCATCTCGCTCAAGGCGCTCGACGCCGTCCCGCTTGGCCACAAAATTGCGCTGAAAGAAATCAGCTCCGGCGACACCGTTCTCAAATACGGCCACGACGTCGGCCGCGCCGTCGCCGCAATCGGAAAAGGGAATCACGTACACGTTCACAATATGAAAACGAAAAGGTGGTAACGATGGGACGCTATCGGTTTTTTGGGTACCGCAGGGAAAATGGACGTGTGGGCATTCGCAATCACGTAGTAATTCTGCCGCTCGACGATCTTTCAAACGCGGCCGCCGAAGCGGTCGCCAACAATATCAAGGGCACGCTGGCGCTGCCGCACGCCTACGGCCGCCTGCAATTCGGCGAAGACCTCGAGCTCCACTTCCGCACGCTCATCGGCACCGGTTCCAATCCCAACGTCGCCGCTTGCGTCGTCATCGGCATCGAGCCGGGTTGGACCGGCCGCATCGTCGACGGCATCGCCAAAACGGGCAAGCCCGTCGCGGGTTTCGCCATCGAAGGCAACGGTGACATCACCACCATCGCGAACTCCTCCCGCAAAGCGCGCGAATTCGTCCAGTGGGCCAGCGAAAAGCAGCGTGAAGCCTGCTCCATCGAGGAACTGTTCGTCTCCACCAAGTGCGGGGAGAGCGACACCACTTCCGGCCTCGGTTCCTGTCCCACGGTCGGCAACCTGATCGACAAGCTCGATCCCCTCGGCGCTACAACCTGCTTCGGCGAAACCTCCGAACTCACCGGCGCCGAAGTCGTCTGCGCCAGCCGCGCCGCCACAAAAGAGATCGGCGGAAAATTTATGCAGGTCTTCTGCGCCTACCAGGAAGTGATCGAGCGCCACAAGACCAGCGACCTCTCCGAATCGCAGCCCACAAAAGGAAACATCGCTGGCGGCCTCACCACCATCGAAGAAAAAGCCTTTGGCAACTTCCAGAAAATCGGCAAGAAAGCAAAATTCATCGACGTCCTGAAACCCGCCGAAGCCCCAGCCAAGGGACCAGGCCTCTACTACATGGACACTTCCTCCGCCGCCGCCGAATGCGTTACCCTGCAATCCGCCGCGGGTTTCGTGGTCCATCTTTTTCCGACCGGCCAGGGAAACGTCATCGGCAACCCAATCGAGCCGGTCATCAAGCTCACCGCCAATCCCAAAACCGCCCGCACCATGAGCGAGCACATCGATCTCGACGTCTCCGGAATCCTCCGCCGCGAAATGACCATGGACCAGGCCGGCGATCAACTGATCGAAATCATGCTGCGCACCTGTAACGGCCGCCTCACCTGCGCCGAAGCCCTCGGCCACCGCGAATTCGTAATGACCAAACTCTATCAAAGCGCGTAAGCAATATTCCTCACCAGGTCGGTGTAGGGGCACGATACATCGTGCCCCTCTTGCTCGTGCATGCCGTCACCGTGCCCCTCCCTGCTCACTCGATCTGCGTATTGACGCTGAAGATCATTTGCCAGCGCCCGTCGCGTTTCACCCACATGCGTGTATTGAAGTAGGATTTCCCGCCGGGTCGCTGCTCGTGCGCGACCATCATCACCGTTTCGCCAAAATCAAACATCTCGGCCGACAATAATTCCTGTGGGGCGGCGCGTCTCCCAGTCGTTTTCTGTTTGTCGATTTGCGCCAGCCGGTCCGCTTTGGTGTACGGCCGGTCGTGAAACGTATCCGTAGCGGTAAATTCGTCGGCAATCAGCGGCGCGTACGCGTCGGCATCGCTCTCCGCCATCGCGCGCATCACGCCCTGCCAGGAAGCGATCGCTTCCTTCTCGCTGGCGGTCTGTGGCTGGAAGGGAATCGTCTTGCACGGATTCACGCATTCGGTGGAAGTCTTGCCCGCTGGCGGTTCCGATTTTTCCACTTGTAACACTTCCTGGTAGAGCAGCATGCGCCACCCGTCCGCGCGCTTTACCCACACGCGCAGTACATTCATTTTGCCGCGATTTGCCCGAACCACGGCCGTTTCCCCATAAGTGCGCGGCAGCGCTTCGACATCGGCGTTAGCCACAACCGGAAGTTTTGCCAGCACTTCCGCGCGCGTCAGGCGGTGTCCAGTGGCGTCAATCCAGATCACAGCGGCGTCGAGCAGTTGCTCCGAGCCTGCTTTGTCCTTCTTTTCGAACGCCTGAACGAGCGAGCGATCCCCAAGAACCGGCGAAGAGACTTGCTGCGCGCCAGCCGGGAAAACAAAAATGGAAAGCGCGAGGAGCCCGATAAAAATTCTCATTTCACGACCCCTTTGCCGCCGCAGCCTGAATCGTCGTCTGGTAGCTGATGGACATGATCCATTTCCCGTCGCGTTTGATCCACAGCCGGCTCACATGAATTGGCTTTCCCGAATAAGGCTGGTGCAGGCAAGTCATAATCACCGCATCCCCAAAATCAAACATCGTCGCGCTTACGAGCGGAGTCGGGGCGGAGCCGACTCCACTCGCCTTCTGCTTGTTCAAAGTCTCGATGCGGCCAGATTTCGAAATCACGTGATCGCTGTTCGAACTGATCTGCACAAACTCATCCGCAATGTGCGGCGCCCAGGCCTCCGCATCATGAGCCGTCACGCCGGTCTCCAGTGCCTGCCACGAAGCGATGATCGCCTGCTCCGCCTCATTCGCCGGCTTGAACGGCACCGTCTTGCAGGGATTCTCGCATTCCTTAACGCCCGATCCCTGTGAAGTGGACGGCTGCTCCAACTGCCTCACCTCGTGATACACCAGCAATCTCCACCCGCCCGGCCGCTGCACCCACATTCGCAAAATATGAGCCTTCCCGCGGCTCGCTTGGACGGCGCCCACCTGCCCATAAGTCCGCTCGCTCACTTCATCGCCGCTCTCATCCCCAAGCGCATTTTTCGGCACCGCTCGCAGCACTTCTTCCGCCGTCAGCGTCTTCCCGTCCGCATCCGTCCAGGTAAACTCCGCATCCAGCATCTTTCGCAGCACCGCCCCGTCCCCCTTCGCCGCAGCCTGCAAAAACGCCCGATCCGCCTGCATCACGGCCGGGTCGCCTTCCCCCGCAATCAACCTGTTCGCAGTGACTGGAAAACTCAGAAATAATAATCCAATAGCGACAATCCTAGCAGCCTGAACCCTCATACCAGCAATGTCCTTTCCAAATTGATTTCAATCCCGCCCAAACAAAGCTCCCGCAGCAAAAAAGGGGCCGGAGCATGTCCGGCCCCCCTCAATTCCCAGACTCCCAGCTTCAACTAGAACAGGAACTTCAGCCCAAGCTGGATGGCGCGATTGCTGCCCGAACCCAGCACGGGGTTGAAAGCCGCCTGGTCAGGTGTCGAACAACCGCAACCAAATGCGCCAGCTGCGGATGGATCAGCGTTTGCGCCCTGCCCATAACCGCTGGTGGCGCCGTTAGGATTGGCATAGTTGGGGTGGTTGAAAATGTTAAACGTCTCGAAGCGGAATTGCGCCTTAAGGCGCTCACCAAAGTTGAAATTCTTGCTGACGGAGAAGTCGACATTGCGGAACCCGGTGTCCCGGAAAACGTTGCGGCCCATGGTGCCGAAGGCGCCGAAACCGTTGGGGATCAGCATGGAATTGTGAACCATATAGCAGTAGCCTGCGGCGTTGAGTGCATCAAGTACGTTTGCACCCAGTGCGGTGGCGGCATTTGTGCAAGCCGTTGGTATGCTGCCGGTGCAAGCCCCACCTCCCCCAGGACCAAAGCAGGGGATCCCACTCTGGCCGATGGACTTGAAGTCAGACGGTTTTCCGATGAAATCCCAGCGATCTGCGGCCTCGTTCGTCCCGCTGAAGTTGTTGGCTTGATCATTGATATTCCACGGCTGACCGGACTGCACGGTGATAATAGTATTGACCTGCCAGCCTTCAAGGAGTTGGCTCTTGGTCTTCTTCTCTGGCAGCGAATAGGTAACCGAAAGAGTGAAGCGATGGCGAATGTCCTCATCCCCGCTGGCGTGGTCCAGCGACGGACGAGTGCTGTCCATCGGAAGGAACGCTACCCAGTTGGAGGACAAGTCATCCAACGCATGCGAGTACGTGTACCCCAGAACAAAATCGAGGCCGTGGTAATTGCGCGCCGTCAGGGTATTTTGCCAACCGTTGTAGGTAGAGCCGTAGAAGTTTGACAGGTAGTTGATGATATTCAGATACGGGTACTGGCCTGCGAAGGGTTGAGCTCCATCCGCAGTTGCAGTGGGAAGCGCCTGATTTTGGTCAACGACACCAGTAAGTTTTGTTCCGTGGTTCCCCACATAAGTGGATTCGAAAGACAGCTTGCCCGAGAAAGCATGCTGGATGCCGAGCGTCCAGTTCGAGACGTAGGGGGTACGGAAGTTGCGGTTCATAGCAAAGGTGTTGCATTGCTGGGGATCTCTTCCACCACCCGGAACGAAAGCATGATCACCACATTGAACCAAGTTGGCCACGCTAGGCGGGTAGATGGCCGTTGTTTGATCTTGCCAGGCGATGTCTTGGGGGCCAAGGTTGATACCCGTTGCGGTAATGGTTCCGATACCAGGCGTGGTGGTTGGCGCCACCGGGCAGGTATTGCCGCCGACCAAAGCCACGGGACAAACAACAACGGCTGCTCCGGTGGGTACGGTCCCGACACCTAGCGTCACCGTGTTCTGCGTATTCTGCTGGGACAAGAACGTGCTCATTGAGAGCAGGCTGTACACGATGCTGCCACCTGCGCGCACAATGGTCGTTCCTTTGCCCGTCACATCCCACGCAATTCCGAAACGTGGTGAGAAGTTCCGGTGGTCAGAGTTATAGATCGAACTGATGTTCTTCCCTACCTGCTCGAAACCAACGGAAGGCTCCCAGTTCCCCAACAGATCGTTGGCTTCCGTGGGGACGGCTTGGAATTCGTAACGGAGGCCCAGGTTCAAAGTAATTCTTGGAGTGATTCGCCAGTCATCCTGCGCGTAGCCGGCATATAGCCACTGAGATAGGTTTCGCGTAGGATCACCAGCCAAGAACGTGTCCTTGGCCACATTGCCTTGCAGGAAATCCTCAAGACTGTTGAAGAACACCCGGCCTCGCCCGGCGCGGAAAGTAGCCTGATGGACGAGGTCTCTGCGGATTTCGCCGCCAAACTTGAAGGCATGCTTTCCCCGGAGATAAGAGACCTGGTCAATAACGTCGTAAACCTTGTCGGGTCCCACAATCTTTGGGAAGTTGTGAAAAGAACCAAGCTCCGTAAATACACCGGGGATATTCACGTTGGGGATGCCGCTCAGCAGGGGGTTGGAAAGTCCCGTGTTGATTTGGTAGGGAAAGGAAGTGTCGCTTGGAGTGATCTGAAGCGTGTAATGCGTGAAACCGAACCGGAGATCATTCGCCAGCGCGGAATTTGGCGTCCAGGTCCAGTGAGTTGCCAGCGCCTGCGCGCGGGAATGAACCTTTGTCCGGAACTGCGCCAGTAGTTCAAAGAAGTCCATGCCGACGATAGTGTCATTTCCGAAGAAATAAGAGCCGCTCAGGGTGTTTGTGGAATTTAAATGGTAATCCACTTTACCAACTGTGTTTTTTGAACTGTTGTCGTTTGGGTAGTTGAGGGTTACAAACGACCCCTGCCCCGAGTTTGGAGTATAGAACCCTAATAGGTAGTTGCTGAGCGGGTTGACCACGAAACCAGGATTTTTTGCGGTTAGATCAGCAATCGCGTTGGGAATGCTGATCGCGCAGTTTTGAAACGCGATCATCTGGCAGCCGTTATCGCTTGGAAGTGGATCTGAGGAGGGCACTACCGCCGTCGTCGGAACATGCCCGGGGAGCGCGTTGCCAACGTTATACGTCTGGACTTCAACGGCACCAAACCAGAAGAGTTTGTCTCGAATGATTCGGCCACCCGCGCTGCCACCATACTGTTCCAACTCGAGCGGTTGTTTAGGATTGCCCACCGGATTGAAATAGTTGCGCGCGTCAAACGAGTCCGAACGCCCAAAAGCATACGCGGAGCCGTGAATCGTGTTCGTGCCGGTCTTGATTCCGACGCTGGTGATTGCGCCCGGCTTCCAGCCAAACTCTGCTCTCGGGTTAACCTGCGTGTTGAATTCCTGAATCGCATCGATCGGCAGGAGGGTGGCTGCGTCACCCAGAACAGCCGCGGCATTGGTTACGCTGAGTCCCATGAACGCTTCGTCGTTCGTTACGCCGTCCACAATGTAGCTGGTGTCTTCCGGCCGAATACCGTTCGTGGTTTGCGTCCACGGGCCGCCGCCGGGGTAAACGGACGTGCCGGGGCGCAGCGAGATCAGGTTTTGGTAATTGCGGCCGTTCAGCGGCAGGTCGTTGATAATCTCGTTACTGATCGTGCCGCCCAGCGTGGTGCTGGTGGCGTCGATCATCGGAGCTTGTTCGGTCACGGTGATCACTTCCGTGGCCGCGCCGGCGCGCAGGGTAATGTCTACCGAGAGATCCTTGCCGATTTCCAACAAAAGATTTTCGCGATCGAAAACCTTGAACCCTTTTGCTTCGACGCGAACCTTGTAGGTTCCCGGAAGCAAGCCGATGGCAACGTAGCTTCCCGCGTCATCCGTGATCAGATTGCGGTTCGTGCCACGCGCGACGTCGGTCACAGTAACAGTGGCGTTGGCCACGTAGCCGCCGGACTGGTCCGTCACCGTTCCCAGGATGCGTCCGGTGTTTCCCTGAGGAAAGGCCGGAAGGGAAAGGAGAAGCACGGCAGAAATCAGAGCCAAAAGCCCAAAGGACTTCCTCAAATGGACACAATTCAACATTCCACACCCCTGTAAAATCCCCTGCTCGGGAGCAGACCCCGCACAATAGGTATAGCCGCTGTACCATCATACGAAGGGGGTTGTCAACCATTTCCTTTCTGCCCCCTAGCGAAATAATTGATGCAGCGCGAACTCGCCAACCAGTGGTCCCCCGCACAACGCGTGCAACTAAAAGAAAGTAAGTCTGTTAAAACCAACTCCGGCTCGTTGAGGAATGATCGACCGCACCACGGCTCCCAAGAACCACCTACGCGCTTTTATCTGTTCGAGCACACGGGAATGCGGTTGAAATTGGTCCAGATAACAGACCTCTCAAGCCCCCACGCGCCAGGAAGGTATCTCTTCCAGAACGTCTGCTCCGATTGCGTACCTGGCGGTACTTTTTCGCAAAATTTCAGTCCTGAACGGTGTAAATCCAGATCTCCGCTCCATGATCCGCCCTCGGCGGCACGCCCAGAAAAAAACGATCGAACCCTTTGTGGCCCTTCCCAAAATAACCGGCCGTGCGCGCGCCAAGCGTGGAAGGAACTTTTGCGAGCAACTGATAGTGATCCGCATCCGCCTGCTGAAACACGCTGATGTATCCCTCGCCGCCCGGAACATAAATTCTTTTGCGACCCGAATCATAATAAACATCATCCGCATCCTGCACGCACGGAAACTCAGCTACCGAGTGTCCGGTGTTCGTATCAAAAATCGCCAGACGCGCCGGCTCGTGCGTGGCCACAATCAGCCGGTGGTCCGCCTCGTCCAGCGCCATCGGAAAATTGTGCTCCAGCGTCATCGGCCAGCGCGTAATCGCCCCGGTCTTGCGATTAATCACGGCAATCTGCTTTAGATCCGGCAGATTCACGTAAATGTTTGGCCCCGCCGTTTCCAGTTGAAACGACTCCGGATGTGCGCCAAGTTTGTATTCTTCCGGCAAACGCTCGTTCGTCGCAGCGTCCACCATCCCGATCGCCCCGGTTTCGTCTTCCCCAAATCCCACGTAAACCCGATGAGTCGCAGCGTCGTAGCGCAAATTATCCACGTCACCGTGAAAATCAATTTCCTTCACCAGATCAAAATTCTCTCCCGAATAAACTCGCAATTTCCCCTTGCTGCTAGCTACAAAAAGTTTCTTTGCGTCCGGCGCAAAGGCCACGCCCTGAGGATTCGGAATCCCGGTAATCGTATGCGACCGCACCCGGGCGCTGATATCGATCACCTCCACGGTGTTGTTTCCCAGCGCAGCCACAAACAGCTGATTCTTTCCGTCAAAACCAAAATGATCAAAACGCCCCTGCACCCCAGGCGTGGCAATCGCTTCAGTCAAAACCAGCGGCCGGGGAGTCTCAGGAGAAGCTCCGCCTTGAGCCTGAAGCAGCGGAGAGTTCACGAACAACAGGAAACCAATGCTGGAAACACGACGGAATAATTTCAAGATGCCCCCAGGAAAACGAGAAAATTCGATCCGGACCCAACTACTGGCGAAGGAGGATATCTCAAAAAGGGTTGACGTGGCAAAAGGTCAGGTGGTAGAACCACAATCCGCAGCTCATAATTTGCCAGACCAGCCGCCCGCTCCAAATCGTGAATCGAGGTGAAGGATGCGTTCGTTCTTAAAGACAGTCTTGTTCGGGATTGGAATCGTTTTCATTGCGCCGCTGTTCTTGCCACTAAGCCAAGTTGTGATGCGCGCCCAGCTCAGCACCGGCCGCGAAGCCGCCGAAGCCATCCCGCCGCACGGCTATATCGTAGCCAGCAAAGAGGTCAAAGGTTCCGACATCCCCGGCGCCTACACCTTCGTCCTCACCCGCGACGAAATCTACGTCCCCATCCTCGTTCGCAAGCCCAAAGGCAACGGTCCT
>Ga0210402_10000723_pt1 | contig 35937 bp, 27 predicted proteins | sample IncBWC7MmetaG_FD_161055 | JGI IMG/M metagenome (GOLD analysis project Ga0210402, IMG submission 161055) | Forest soil microbial communities from Barre Woods Harvard Forest LTER site, Petersham, Massachusetts, United States - Inc-BW-C-7-M | ecosystem: Environmental > Terrestrial > Soil >...
TCCCCCCTTGATCGAGCGCTCTTTGCGCTGCCGCCCGGACACTGGCCATTCTTGTCGCAGCAGACTAGACACCGCCGCGGCAGGCTCCCACAACGCCGCGTTGATCTGGGTCAATTCATCTTACGGGCATGACTGCCCAAAGGCAGGTCGCCAGAGATGACCACACTGGGTCGATAGCACCAATTCGACGGAGCGTCCAATCGGGTCGAGGGCAATCGATGGCCTCAACGGACTACGAATGGCTGCACGGGTTGGAGAGCCGCCATCCGCAAGCGGCCGCTCAGTAATTGTCACACCTACCTGCATCAGCGATAATCGCGCACCGATTTGGCCGCGTGAATCGACGCGGCGGGAGGCTGCGGTGAAGATCAACTTTGCGCCGGGTCTGCATGTTGCTCCGGGCCAGACCGCCAATGCCTCGGCCTATTACCGCTGGACCGGCCGGTGGTCTCGCCTCTTTGTGCCGGCGGTGATTTCCGCTGCGGAGGTAGTGCCCGGATGCCGGGAACTCGATATCTCGACCGGGACAGGGGAGGCGGCGTTGATAGCGCTCCCCGCCGTTGGAGTCTCTGGGGTTGTCATCGGTGCAGATATCGCGCCGGCAATGCTTGTCGGTGCACGCGACCGGCTAAAAGACCCGTTGTTTTGTCCTGTGGCCGCGGATGGCCAGGCGCTTCCGTTCAAGAGCAGTACTTTCGATGCCGTCATATGCCAGCTCGGTTTGCAGTTTTTTCCTGACCCCGCGCGCGGACTGGCAGAGTTCCATCGCGTGCTCAGGCCGGGCTGCTGCGCAGCAGTGTGCGTGATTTCCACCCCCGACCGGGCGCCGATGTGGGGTGTTCTCGCTGATGTGCTGAGCCTGTTCGTTCCTGAGCAGCGCGATTTGCTTCACCTGTCATTCGCGCTCTCCGACGCAAACCGCCTGGAGCACATGCTTGCGAGTGCGGGCTTCCGGGACGTTCGGGTGGAACGAGTGCAACGCGAAGAAACGATTGGCAGTTTCGATGAATACTGGGATCCGATCTACGCCGGAATGGGATCTATGCCGCAGATCTATGTCGCTCTGCCTGAGATCGATCGCCGCGCAGTTCGAGAGGAGGTAAAGTCACGGCTGTCACCGTTCGAGTCGAACGGACATCTTATTATGAGCATCGAGATGTTGATCGGGGTTGGGCGAGCATAACTACTCAATTGTGACCTGTTCATATTTCTGCCAGACCGGCGAAGGCCGGTGCCCGTGGCAGAATTGGGTCCCGGCTTTCGAGGCCGTCAGGAAATGCCCTTCGGGGGCGCATACTTCTTCGTCATTCCGGGATGGTCCGCAGGACCAGGCCCGGAGCCTATGAACACGGGCTATTCCCGAGTTGGCGGCGGAGGCCTGCGTTCTTGGGGTTCCGGGCTCTCGGGCTGCGCCCGAGCCCCGGAATGACGAGTATTTCAGATTTTCTGACAGCCGCCTGCCGGGAAGACGAGGAGGCTGCGCCGAGCACTGAATCATCCGAATGAATCTGAGCACTAGCTCGTTGCTTATTGGCTCAGCACGACGTTAAGGATGGCGGTCTTCCCGCCCTCGACTTCGCGCAGCGCGGTCCGGATCGCATCCGGAAGCTCGGCCGGGCGCTCGACCTTCTGGCCGGGGAAGCCGAAGGGTCTGCCGAGCTCGGCGTAGTCGGGGCCGTCGATCGCCACGCCGTGCCACATGTCGGCCTCTTGCGCGACACCGTCGGGGTAGTGGTGCCGGTGGCCCACCTGCATCGCGCGGTATTGGCCGTTGTTGCAGACGACGATGAGGATCGGCAGATCGTTGCCCTTGGATGCGCCCAGGGCCTGGGTCACCGGGTTATAGAGGAAGGAGCCGTCGCCCAGTAACGCGGCGACCGGACGCTTGGGCGCGCCGAGCTTGACGCCGAGGGCGGTGCCGAGCCCTTGCCCGAGCCCGCCGCCGGCGCGGAAGAAGCTCTGCGGCTGCGACCACGGCAGATGCTGCTGCAATAGGCCGGAGTGGGTGATCGTCTCCTCGACATAGACCGCGTCGGCCGGCAGCGCCTCGCGCAAGGCGCCGACCAATGCCAGCGGGGCGATCTTGTCGCCCGCTGCGGCCTTGGCCTCGGCGGCACGCTCCGCCGCGATCATCTGGTCGTGCTCGCGCTGCCAGCCCGCGCGCCGGTCGGCGTGCCTTGCGGCACCGATGCCGGCCGCCTTCGCGGCTTCGACCAGCAGGCTCAGCGAAGCCGCGATCTCGCCCTCGAGATAGTGGTCCGCCTGCAGGCTCTGATAGACCATCATGCCCTTCAGCGGGTTCTCGTCGATCGCGACGACGGTGCCGGTCGTCGGCTTACGGCTTGGTGGGTACCACGGCGCCCGGCAGCCGACCAGCAGGACGAGATCGGCATCCTTCAGGAAAGGCTGGATGGCGGTGCCGAGATGCAGCGGGTGGTTCTTCGGGAAATTCGCAAACGCGGCGCGCCCGCCGACTGGGATGGCGAAGAGGCCGGCAAGCTCGACCAGTGCCGCGAAGGCTGCGGGATCGCGGCCGGCGGTCTCGGTCAGGATGACCGGGTTGCGGGCGCCGATCAGCAATTCGGCGATCCTTTCGACATCGCGGTCCGTGGGCCGGGTCTTGGGCGGCGGCGGGACCTGACGCGGGTTCTCCCGCGGTGTCCATTCCTGCAGCATCACTTCGAGTGGCGCGTTGAGATAGACCGGCCCCATGGGGGTGCGCTGCGCAAATTCGCCGGCGCGCACGACGTGCTCGTAGAGGGTGTGCACATTCGCCGCCTGGGTCGCCCATTTGGTGACCGGCTCGACCAGGCGCTGCGGACCGCCGACGATGCTGAGGCTCCTATACCATTGCGGCTCGATCGCCAGCTGCGGATCCTCGCCAAAGCTCATCGACTCGCCCGACATGATGACCATCGGCACCTCGGCCAGCATTGCCGAATGCATGCCGGCCGAGCCTTGCAGCAGGCCGGCGCCGGCGTGCAGCAGCACCGCCTGCATGCGGCCGGTCATCTGCGTGTAGCCCATCGCCATGTCGACCGCCAAGGTCTCGTGCCAGCAGTCGATATAGGACGGGCCTGCTTTCTGGTTGACCTTCTGGCGGGCGAGCGCCTCCCACACCGGCGACCATTCCGAACCGGGCGAAGAGATGATGTAATCGAGGGCCAGGCTGCGAAACGCCTCGAGGATCGCCTCGCCGCCGTCGCAATACTGCTTCATCACCGCCTCCCTGACGCGAAATGCGCGGCATGATAGCGGGACCCCGCCGCAACGCGCTATCCTTCATCCCAGTTGGCATCCGGTCGCCCGTGCGCTGCGCCGCCACAAGGAGAGAAGCACCATGGAATTCGGCATGTTCCACCAGTTTCCGGCCCTCCCCGGCCGAAGCGAGCGCGAGGCGTTCGAGGAAGCCTTCGCGCAGATCGACGCGGCCGAGCGCTGGGGCCTCGATGTGATGTGGCTGGCCGAGCTTCATTTCGACCCGCAACGCTCGGTGCTGTCGGCACCACTCAGCATCGCCAGTGCCGTCGCCGCCCGCACCAACCGCATCAAGATCGGCATCGCCGTGCAGGTCCTGCCGCTCTGCCATCCGCTGCGCATCGCCGAGGAGGGAGCGACGGTCGATCAGATCAGCGGCGGCCGGCTGATCTTCGGCGTCGGCCGCAGCGGGCTGCCGCGGACCTATGAAGATTACGGGGTTTCCTACACGGAGAGCCGCGACCGCTTTGTCGAAGTTCTCGACATCGTTGAGCAGGCCTGGTCGCAGCCCGCGGTTTGCTACGAGGGCAAGTACTATAATTTCAAGAACATTACGGTCGCCCCGAAGCCCTTGCAGAAGCCGCTGCCGCCGATCCGGATCGCCGCCGCCAGCCCCGACACCTACCCCCAGGTCGGCGAGCGCGGCCTGCCGATCTTCATCAACGCCCGCTACGGCTCGTTTTCCGAATTCGCCCCGGAGATCAGCAAGTATCGCGAAGCCTATGCGGCGGCAGGCCACCCGGGCCACGGGCAGGTGTATCTCCGGGTCCCGACCTATCTCGCCGAGACCGAGGAGCGGGCATATTCCGAGCCGCAGGAGAGCCTGATGCACTTCTACCATGAGCAGGCCCAGCGGCTCCGGGATTCGCTGAGCCGCGCCGGCACGCGCGCGATCGAAGGCCGCGCCGAGCGGCTGAAGCGCATCGAGAACCTGACGTATGACGAGGCCTTGACCGGCCAGGTGCTGGTCGGCACACCGCAGATGGTGACCGACCGTCTAGGCGCGCTGCAAGACGAACTCGGCATCGACGGCATCTTGGCGGAGCTTAATTGCGGCGGGCTCGTCCCGCACGATCGCGTGATGACCGCCCTGCACCTGCTGTGCGAAGAGGTCATGCCGCGCTTCCACTGATTTGCTGTGCGGGAGATGGCCCCGCTGATCGAGGCGGTCGACGTCAGCAAGCGCTTTGCCGGCGGGCTTGGGCGCGAGGGCACCCTCGCTCTCGCCGGGCTGTCCCTGGCGATCGATGCCGAGGAGCCCTCGATTATCGCCGTGGTCGGCGAGAGCGGCTCGGGCAAGACCACCTTCGCCCGCCTGCTGCTGGGCCTCGTCGAGCCGACCGGCGGTGCCATCCGCTATCGCGGCACCGATCTGCGGCGGCTCGACCGCGACGGCCGACGGGCCTTTCGCCATGACGTGCAGGCGGTCTTCCAGGACCCCTACGGCGTCTACAACCCGTTCTACCGGGTCGACCACGTGCTTACGACGCCGCTGCGGCGCTTCCGCCTCGCCGCCTCCCGAGCCCGGGCTCGGGAGCTGATCGGCCAGGCGCTGCGCACCGTCGGGCTGCAGCCGGAGGAGATCCTCGGCCGCTTCCCGCACCAGCTCTCGGGCGGCCAGCGCCAGCGCGTCATGGTGGCGCGCGCCTTGCTACTGCAGCCCAAGCTGATCGTCGCCGACGAGCCGGTCTCAATGGTCGACGCCTCATTGCGCGCAACGATCCTCGGCTCGTTGCGCAGGCTCACCGACGAGCACGGCATCTCGATCCTCTACATCACCCACGACCTTGCCACCGCCTATCAGGTCGCCGATTCGATCCTGGTGCTCTATCGTGCGCATTTGGCCGAGGCGGGTGCAGTGGAGCAGGTTGTCAAGGAGCCTCGGCACCCCTACACGCAGCTCCTGATCTCGGCGATCCCGCGCGCTCATGCGGCGCGCGACTGGCTCGCGCAGGCCGACGATTCGGGGCGCAATAGCCCCGCCCCCAGCCCCGACGGCTGCTGTTTCGCCGAGCGTTGCCCGCACGCCATGCCCGACTGCCTGGCTTCATCCCCGGGCCTCTATCGCACCGAACCGCGCCGCGCTGTCGCTTGCGTCCAATACGCCGGCCATCCGGCCCTGCCCGCCGGCAATCCGGGCGCAGTGCTGTCGGGTCCCGGGCAGCAAGTCTGAACGAGGGGATGATTCCGCCAGACGTTCATAGTATTAATCTTGACTGAGTTTGCCTGTCGCAGGATCGAGCATTGGTAATGAGGGCCGCCCCCCGGCATCCCGACAACGACAAATCAGGCGGCTGCGAGATTATCCAGCGCACCCGGGAACTCGGCTGCGAGATCGAGGCTGCGGCGGACGAGATCGAGCGCCGCCGGGAACTTCCCGAAGCGATCGTCGCGGTGCTGATCGAGCGCGGATTGTTCCACCTGCTGCTGCCGCGCACGCTCGGCGGGGCCGAGCTGCGTCCTGCGGTCTATGTCGAGGTCATCGAGGAAATCGCCAAGCACGACGCCAGCACCGCCTGGTGCTTGGGCCAGGCGTGCGGCTGCACGATGACGGCGGCCTATCTCGATCCCGAGGTGGCGCGGGAGATCTTCGGCGGCAAGCGCGGCATCGTCGCTTGGGGCCCTCCCGGCCCCGCCGAGGCGCGGGCGGTACCGGGCGGCTACCGGCTCAGCGGAACCTGGAGCTTCGCCAGCGGCAGCCACCACGCAACTTGGCTCGGCGCGCATGTGCCGATCCTCGCGGCTGACGGGGCGCCGCAGCTGCGGCCCGATGGCGGCCCGGTGATGCGCACCCTGCTGTTCCCGAAGGCGAGTGCCCAATTCGCCGACATCTGGCATGTGATCGGCTTGCGCGGCACCGGCAGCGACAGCTACACGGTCACCGATCTCTTCGTCCCGGAGGCGTACACGGTGTTGCGCGAGGCCGCAGCCAGGCCGCGCCAGCCGGGCTTGCTCTACGCCTTCAGCAGCAGCAACATCTATGCCTCGGGCTTCGCCGGGGTGGCGCTCGGGATCGCCCGCAGCACGCTCGACGCCTTCGTCGAGCTCGCCCGCGACAAGATCCCGCGCGGCGCCAAAAACACCCTGCGCGACAACAACGTCATCCAGGCCCAGGTTGCGCAATCGGAGGCGCGGCTGGGGGCCGCCCGCGCCTTTCTGTTGGGCTCGCTCGACGACATCTGGAACGAGGCCGCGGCCTCAGGGCGGCTCACGATCGACGACAACACCACGATCCGCCTCGCCTCGACCTGGGCGATCCACCAGGCGCGCGAGGTCGTCGACACCGTCTATCATGCGGCCGGGGCGACGGCGATCTTCGAGAACAACCCGTTCGAGCGGCGGTTTCGCGACATCCACACGGTGGTGCAGCAATATCAGGGCCGTCAGGCCCATTTCGAATCGGTGGGCCAGGTCTTGCTCGGTCTCCAATCGGAAGGCGCAATGTTCACTTTTTGACGATCCAGGTAGATTCCGTGACTCGGCAGCATTGGTCGCTCGACGATATTCCCTGGCACGCGATCCGCCGTGATGCGGTGGCGCCCGCCGAGACGCTGTTTTACCTGCTGGCCTCGGCGTCACTGATGGAAAGCGCCACCGATCTTTACACCAAGAATCTGATCGACTTCTTCGCCGGCGATGAAGAAGTTACGTCGTGGCTGGCGGATCACTGGCTGCCCGAGGAATTGCAGCACGGCCGGGCGCTGCGCCGCTATGTCGAGGTTGCGTGGCCGCAGTTCGATTGGGAGCCCGCACGCGGACGGTTCGTCGAAGAGTTCCGGCCGTTCTGCGATGTAGCACTCGAGCCGTCGCGCAGCCTGGAGATGGCATCGCGCTGCGTCGTCGAAACCGGTACCGCGAGCTATTACCGAACCTTGTCGCGCGCCAGCCCCGACCCGGTTCTGGGGACACTGACCCGCCATATCGCCGAAGACGAGGTCCGTCACTACAAGCATTTCTATCGGTTTTTCCGGAAGTATCAAGACAAGGAGGCCCCGAGCCGCACCGCGGTCCTCCCGGCGCTGTGGCGGCGTTTGCGGATGACAGGCGGCGACGACAGCTACATCGTCCTCAAGCACGTCTACACTACCCGCCACCCTGGCGAACCCTTCGATATCGAGGCCTATCGCCGGGTACGGCGCCAGTCCCGCGCGCTCCTGCAGGACCACTTCCCGCATGAGATGACCGTGCGGATGCTGTTGAAGCCGCTCGGCCTCGGCCCGCGGATCCAGCGCATGGCATTGCCGGTGATTGCGGCGTTGGCGCGGCACGTCCCGTTGTGAGACGCGGCGTCAGGCGGCGAAGTCGATCAGCTGGCGCACTGGTGCAGCGGATTTGAGGGCGGCGAACCCCTCGTTGATTTCGCCGAGCTTGATCCTGCCGGAGATCAGGTGGTCGAGCTTGAGCCGGCCTTGGCGCCACAGTGACAACAGGCGCGGCATGTCGACCCGGAAACGGTTGCCGCCCATCGAGGTGCCCTGCAATTTGCGGTCGCGTAGGAAGTCGTAGCCGTGCAATTCGATTTTTACGCCGAGCGGCACCATGCCGATGATCGTCGCCGTGCCGCCGGGGCGCAGCATGCCGAAGGCCTGCTCGGCGGTCGTCTTGGTGCCGAGCGCCTCGAACGAATAGTGCACACCGCCGCCGGTCATCTCCCTGACCGCTTTGACCGGGTCGGCATTGCTCGCATTCAACGTGTCGGTGGCGCCGAGCTCGCGCGCAATCTCCAGCTTCGAGGCGACCGTGTCGATCGCGATGATGCGCTCGGCACCCGCGAGTGCCGCACCGTTGACCGCCGAGAGGCCAACCCCGCCGCAGCCGATCACCGCCACCGTGGCCCCCGGCTCGACCTTGGCAGCATTGAACACCGCCCCAACCCCGGTCATCACCCCGCAGCCGACGAGTGCCGCGCGGTCGAGCGGAATGTCGGGGTCGATCTTCACCATTGAATTCTCGTGCACCAGCATCTGCTCGCCGAAGGACGAGAGATTGAGGAACTGGTTCATCAATTCCCCGCCTTTCCACGACAACCGGCGCGAAACCCCGGGCGGCAATTTGACCTCGGTGTTCTCGCACAGATTGGGGTGGCCGGTGACGCATTGCGAGCAGGTGCCGCAGAACACCGAGAGACAGGTGATCACGTGGTCGCCCGGCTTGACATAGGTTACGCCATCGCCGACGGCCTCGACGACGCCCGCGGATTCGTGGCCCAGCACGCAGGGCGTCGGATGCGGGTAGAGCCCCTCGATGAAATGCAGATCGCTGTGGCAGAGCCCGGCAAAGGCGGTGCGCAGCAATACCTCGCGGGCCTGCGGCTTGGTGAGCGCAACCTCTTCGATCGTCAGCGGCTGGTTCGGGGCGTGGAGGACGGCGGCTTTCATCGGCGGATTACTCCTGAAAATTGAGGCGAAGGCCGGGCTCGGGCCAATCCATCGCAGCCAGCTGGCCGATGCCGGACAAGGTGACGTAGGCGGTCTTCATATCCTGGCCGCCAAAGCAGATGTTGGTCGGGTAGACGTCGGGCATCTTGACCTGGCGCACGACATTGCCGTTGGGAGAGACGACCGTGATGTGGCCGGTGATCAGGGTCGCGACCGCGATATTGCCCGATGCCTCGACGGCGAGGCTGTCGAAGCGCTGAAAGCCGGGCAGCCCGCAGACGAGGCGGCCGGTGTAGGGTGCAGGGAAGGGCTCTTTGCGCAGGACACCGGGCTCGACGATGTCGAAGGCGAAAAGGCGCGAGGTTTCGGTGTCCGCGACATAGACGGTCTTCTCGTCCGGCGACAGGCCGACCCCGTTTGGGGTCAGCATCGGATGAACCAGCTCGACGATCTTCGAGCCGTCGGGGAGCGCGTAGTAAAGCCCGCCGTGGTCGCGGTCGCGCCCCCGCCGCTTGCCGAGATCGGTGAAGTAAAACCCGCCCTGCCGGTCGAACACCAGGTCGTTCGGGGCCGACAATTTATGCCCGCCGCATTGGCTGTAGAGAATGCGCGTCTCGCCGCTGCGCGGATCGATCCGCTGGATGTAGCCGCATTGGTAATCCTTGGACGGTCCGGTCGAGAGAAACCCGCCTTGGGCGTACTCATTGCCGCCGTTATTGCAGACATAAAGAGCGCCGTCGGGGCCGCGCGCGACCCCATTCGGCCCCCCGCCGGGCGTCCCGATCGCGCTCCTGGCACCGTCGGGCGTGATGCGGGTGACCGCACTCCCGGCGATCTCGCCCAGGATCACCGAGCCGTCGGCCATCGCCACCGGCCCCTCAGGAAACCGCAACCCTGTCGCCATTACGCGTAGATCCGCCATCGCGTCCTCCTCCCTCCGGTCCGCGTGCGGATTCTGTCGCCGGATTCAGCCGAAGGTCAAGCCAGCGCTCCCGACTGGATTTCAACTCGCGCAAGCCGCTAAGCTCGCCTCGGACGAGCACGCCGGAAACATTTTTGGGCGATGGATGGGGCCGATGGCGAGAGAATATGAGGTGGCGGTCAAACCCGACATCGTGTTCGTCGAGCACGACGGCGTGAGGCTGCTCGGCGACCTTTATCTGCCGAAAGGCGGGGATCGAGCGCCGGTTCTCATCGCCATTCATGGCGGCGGGTGGCAGCTCGGCGACCGCAAATTTTACCGGCATTGGGGCGGCTATCTCGCCAAGCACGGCTATGCCGTCTTTGCGATCGACTATCGGCTGATGAAGCCGGGTGTAAAGACTTGGCCGGGTGTGGTCTACGATTGCAGGGCGGCCGTGCAGTTCGTGCGCGCCAACGCCGCAGAGCTCGGTATCGACCCGGACCGCGTCGGACTGATCGGCGACTCCGCGGGAGCTCATTTGTCGGCGCTGGTGGCGCTGGCGGGCGAGGAACCGTTGTTCTCCAGCGCTTATCGCAACGACCCCTGCGCCGCGACCCCAGCCGGCGTCAAAGCCGTTATCGGCTTCTACGGCGTCTACGACATGCTGGCGCAGTGGGAGCACGACCAGATCACGCGGCCGCGTGATTCAGTCACCGAGAAACTCCTCGGCGGACCCCCGATGGTCAGCCGCAAGACATTCTTCGAGGCCTCACCGCTGAGCTACGCGACGGTGGACAAGAACAGCGTGCGCTTCCTTTTGATCTACGGCCGGGAAGACGACATCGTCGACCCCGCCACGCAGTCGGAAAAGTTCCTGACCGCGCTTAAGCAGGCCGGCTTCTTCGTGCGCACGATCGTGGTGCCGGGTGCGGGTCATTTCTGGAGCGTCGATCCGGTCGAGGAGCCCGGCAGCTTCGGTTCCTATGCCGGCCCCAAGATGCTGCGATTTCTCGCCGCCGCGTTGCAGGTAGAGGCCGCGGGTTAGGGAGAACGCAGATGGATTTCGGCATTGGCATCGCGACCTCGAGCGACTCGTGGAAATTGGCGCAGCGGGCCGAGGAGCTGGGCTTCACCCATGCCTGGTTCTTCGATACGCAAATGATCACCGGCGACTGCTTTGTCGCGATGGCGGCGGCGGCGCTCAAGACCTCGCGCATCCGCCTCGGCACCGGTGTGCTGGTGCCGTCCAACCGTATCGCCGCCGTTACCGCCAATGCATTTGCGACGTTGAACGGGTTGGCGCCGGGGCGGATCGATTTTGGGATCGGCACCGGCTTTTCGGCGCGCCGCGCGATGGGGCTGGGTGCCGTCAAGCTCGCCGAAATGGAGGAATACATCCGCGTCGTCTATAGGTTGCTGAACGAAGAGACTGTCGAAACCCCGATCGAGGGCCAGCGGCGCAAGATCCGCTTTCTGAACCCTGAGATCGGGCTGATCAATACCAAGGCCCCGATCCCACTGCACATTTCTGCCTACGGCCCGCGCTCGCAAGCGCTGACGGCAAAGCTGGGCGCTGGCTGGAAGAGCTTTGTTTCCGATGTCCCGAGTGCCATGAATGCCCTCGAAGGCATGCAGCAGAGCTGGCAGGCGGCGAAGCGTGTGCAAAGCGATCTTTACGCCACCGCCTGGACCTGCGGCTGCGTGTTGGACGAAGGCGAACCGGTCGACAGCCCGCGCGCCGTCGCACAGGCCGGGCCGCGCGCCGCCGTGCTGCTGCACCGGGCGGCCGATTTCGACATGGAGGGGTGGCAGAACACCTCACCCGTTCCCGAAGCGGTCGCCGCCGAGGTCGCTGGCTACGTCGCGATGGCGCGGCAGTACCAGCCGCCGGACGCGCGATATCTGACTAACCACCGCGGCCATTTTCTGTTCGTCAAGCCCGAGGAGCGTAAATTCGTCACCGCCGAGCTGATCCGGCGCACCACCTTCACAGCCAGCGAGCAGGAACTGAAACAGCGGGTCGAGGCCTTGCGCAGCGCCGGCTGGAGCCAGCTGGTGATCGCCATCGCACCAGGTCAGGAACAGGCGATCGAAGACTGGGCGCGGATCAAGCGCGCCTTCGACTGATCAGTGGTGAGAAGTGGCCAATTCGCGCCCATGTCGATAAAACCTGGTATCCCCGTGGCCGGACTCGATCCGGCCACCCACGTCTTTGCCCGACACTCAAGCGAGCGGGAGGAAGTCGTGGATGGCCGGGACGAGCCCGGCCAAAGGGAGGAAAAGTTGCGACAACACTGTCTAATCCTGAGAGATTAACACAATGCGCATCGAGATCATCTGCACCGGCGACGAAGTGCTGACCGGCAAGATCGTCAACACCAATTTCAGCTACATGGCGCAGAAGCTCGAGGATTTCGGGCTCTCCGTGAGCTGGGGGACAACCGTCGGCGACGACCGCGAGGAATTGCTCGCGGCCTTTCGGCTATCGGCCGAGCGTGCCGATGCGGTGATCGTCAATGGCGGTCTCGGGCCGACCGTAGATGATCTGTCCCAGGAAATCGCCGCCCGCGCCGCCGGCGTCGAGCTCGTCCTCAACGAGGACTGGCTGCAGCGCATGGAGGATTTCTTCCGCCGCCGCAACCGGGTCATGTCGGACAATAATCGTAAGCAGGCGATGCTGCCGACCACCGCCGAGATCCTCGACAACCCGATCGGCACGGCCTGCGGCTTTGCCCTCGACATCGGCAGGGCTCGCTTCTTTTTCACGCCGGGGGTGCCGCGCGAGCTGCGCCGTATGCTCGAAGAGCGGATCATCCCGCGCCTCCTGGCCCGCGGCGGCACGCCGACCGCGATCCATCTGAAGCGCTTCCATTCCTACGGGCTCGGCGAGTCGCATGTCGACCAGCTGCTGACCGGGGTCGAGGACCTCGTCCCCGACGGCAGCGTCAAGCTCGGCTTTCGCACCCATTATCCGCAGATCGAGACGAAGCTCACCGTGCGCGGCGCCGATATGGACGAGATCGGGCGCAAGCTGGCACCCGTGCAAGAGGAGGTGCGCCGGCGCCTCGGCAACTTCATTCTCGGCGAGGACGACCAGACGCTCGAAGGCGTCGTGCTCGATGCACTGACCGCCCGCGGAGGCTCGCTGGCGGTGGTCGAGACCTTCACCGCCGGCCAGATCGCCGCCCGCATCGCCCATCTGCCGGGTGCCGAGAAGGTGTTCCGGCGCGGTCTCGTCGCCCGCGACCCGGCCGAGCTCGCCGCCACGCTCGGCCTCGACGGCGCGCTGATATCGGGCGAACTCTCCCGCGAGACGGCCGAGGCGGTGGCCTGCGCGGTGCGCCAGGAGACCGGCGCCAGCCATGCGCTCGCGGTGCTGATCGAGGTCGACGACGGCCCCGACCGCATCGATTTCGGCGGCAGCATCCACCTCGCGATCGCCGACGAGGAGGGCGCCGAATCCCGCCGCTCGCGCATCTATGGCGGCCGCGACTGGGTGCGCCTGGGTGCGGTCGAGCTCGGCCTCGACTGCCTGCGCCGCTACCTGCAGGGCTTGCCGGTCACCGAGCGCACCGATTTCGAGCGGGTGTGAGCGACAGCCGCGGTGCCTTGGCCTTAGTGCCTGCCGTGCCGCTTTGGACCTCTCCTCTTCTCGGCGTGCCCCTGGGTGTCGACCTGCGGTGTCTTTCAGCGCTCTTCCGGCGATACCCACGGCTCGCGCAATGCCCTCAACGGTCTTGGCGATCGTGACCTCGCCGGCCCGCCATTTCATGGTCGCTGTGTCGCGGCTTTACTGTACCTCCGATAGCTCGACGTCGTAGATCAAGGTGGCGTCGGGTGGGATCACTCCGCCGGCGCCGGGCGCGCCGTAGCCGAGCTTGGGTGGGATGATCAACGTACGCTTGCCCCCAACCTTCATACCGGCCACCCCCTCGTCCAAGCCGGCGATGACCTGGTGCGAGCCAAGCGTGAACTGAAGCTGGCCGCGCTCGAACGAGCTGTCAAACTTCTTGCCCGTGGCGCCGTTGTCCGACAGCCAGGTGATGTAGTGCACGGAGACTTTGTTGCCGGCTTTGGCGGTGGCGCCGTCGCCGATCTTGGTGTCGGTATATTTCAGCCCGTCTGGCATCTCGGTCACCCGATTCTCGTCTGCGTCCGATTGTACCTGCGATAGCTCGACGTCGTAGATCAAGGTTGCGTTGGGTGGGATCACTCCGCCGGCGCCGGGCGCGCCGTAGCCGAGCTTGGGTGGGATGATCAGCGTACGCTTGCCCCCGACCTTCATACCGGCCACCCCCTCGTCCAAGCCGGCGATGATTTGGTGCGAGCCAAGCGTGAACTGAAGCTGGCCGCGCTCGAACGAGCTGTCAAACTTCTTGCCCGTGGCGCCGTTGTCCGACAGCCAGGCGATGTAGTGCACGGAGACTTTGTTGCCGGCTTTGGCGGTGGCGCCATCGCCGATCTTGGTGTCGGTATATTTCAGCCCGTCTGGCAGCTCGGTCACCCGATTCTCGGCTGCGTCCGATCGCCCAGGCCGCGGACTTTGTGGGAATGCGGAAGGCGGACTTGGTAACGCCGCGGGGTGCGGGTTTGGTAGGCTTGCCTGATGCGCTCCCGGTACTTGGACCGCATACCAAATTCCTACCGCTCCAACGATGACGCTGGCCGCGGCTACCGCCCATAAGCGACGCTGGTTAAGCATAGACTTCAGCCGCAAGCTCAGCCGAGGCGCAAGTTCACCGCTCGACGAGATGTCGGCGTGCCCCACCGCGTCGGTCCGATCGGCCCGCCGCTTTTCCTCCTCGGTCTCTCGCGCCGCCTCGGCTCGCCGCTTTTCCTCCCCGGCCTGCCGCGCCGCCTCGGCCCGCCGCTTCTCCTCCTCCGCCTGGCGCGCCGCCTCGGCCCGCCGCTTCTCCTCCTTCGCCTGGCGTGCCGCCTCGGCCCGCCGCTTCTCCCCCTCCGCCTGGCGCGCCGCCTCGACCCGCCGCTTCTCCTCCTCCGCCTGGCGCGCCGCCTCGGCGCGTTGCTTCTCCTCCTTCGCCTGGCGTGCCGCCTCGGCCCGCCGCTTCTTCTCCTCCGCCTGGCGCGCCGCCTCGGCTCGTTGCTTCTCCTCCTCCGCCTGCCGCGCCGCCCCGGCGCGTTGCTTGTCCCGTTCCGTCCGCTGTGCTGCCTCGGCGCGTTGCGTCTCTTCCTCCGCCAGCTGCACCGCCTCGGCGCGTTGCTTCTCCTCCTCCGCCAGCTGCACCGCCTCGGCGCGTTGCTTCTCCTCCGCGGCTGAGGGCCCCGCCTCAGCTGGATGTTGTAACTCCTCTGCGAGGGCCTTGGTGATCGCCCGCCGCACCTGATAATCGCGCTCACGCTGCAAGTGACGTTGCAGGATTAGGCGGGCGGCGCGCGCTGCGTTGCTGCGCCCCTCTTCCATCTGTAGAGCGAGCTCGGCGACAGCGCCCATGCGCATCCGAAATGTCTCGGCGGCCAGCGCCGCCATGATCCCGGGATCAATCTGCGAAGAGCCCGCAAGCGGATTTTGGCTGATCACCAGGTCGCCGACGCCGCCTTGGACAAATCGCTGCGGAGTCGAGGCCGCACCTTCGGAACGCGCTCGCCTGTGTAGATACCGGTAGAGAGCATCCATAGTGATCTGCTCATCCTCCGGCGCAGCTTCGCCCTTTTCTAATCCATCGATCAGCCAAGATGTAAATCGGGAGAATTCGGTGGCCGCTTCGTTGCCGGCGCGTAGCTCCGCGCCGTCCCAGGCGAACTGCAGTGCGTCCGCAGCAGTCAAGACGTAGAGGCCGGCATCGCTTCCCGAAAACGTCTCCGACGTCACCGCGGGCGCAGGAATAGCGGCCTTTGCGTGTTCGGCAAAAGCCCCGCTGTGGCAACAGTCCAGCACGACGATTTGGCGTTCGGCACGGCAATCCTCGATGAAATCGCGGATCTCCTTGGCCGACACGCTTCTATCACGTGGTGTATCGAGATTGGATCCGGCGGTTGCCAGGAACAGGCGATTGCCGCGGCCCAGGATGCCGTGGCCCGAATAATAGAGCAGCAGCAGATCATCGGGGGCGCGATCGTGAAAGAAGCGCGACAAATGATCGCGTACTGCCAGAAAATCTTCGTTCACGCTAAACTCGACGGTGTCGAAGCTGCCGCGGGAGCTATCCTGAAGGATGCTGCGCAGTGCGATCACATCGTTGGTCGGCGCATTGAGCCGCGCCAAGCGCGCGTCCGCGAATTCCGACACCCCGATCAGGAGGGCGTGCCGGGCCACGGCGCAACCGATCAGGCGGGCGGCGGGGCCGCGCGCAAGCACTCGGCCGCGTTCACCAATTCCCGAAGGCTGATCTTCTTTGGATCGAATTCGAAGCTGAACTCGCCGTCCTTGGTCTTGATCGATACTTTCGTTGCCGCCGGTTGGCGAGAAAGGACGGTTTGCAGCGCCTGGAAGACCGCCTTCAGCACCTCGGGAACAAGCGAGACCGCAAACCCTCCGAGCGCTTCGACCAGCCCGCCCTTGGCGTGATCCGGGGCGGGGGCGCGTTGCGGCTCTATCCGCTCCACGCCAGCGAGCCGTTCGAGGACATCGCGCACTTCCTGCGATGCGGCGGAAATCTCTCGCGCCGTCGTGTCACCGACCGCGGTGATCTGCAAAGAGAGTTCCAACTCCATGTCCCCCCATCAATGATTTTGGTTAAATTTTAGCGTAATCGCGAACCACGCGAAAGAGGACACCAACTTGCACATCCATAATATACAGGAGGCGATGAAGCTACAGGTGTGAGCCAGGTCACACGTGCCGGCGCCGGCCACTGACGACAAGGACTGGGGACCCTCGACCCATGACATGCGAGCGCACCCCTGCCGATATTCCCTCCGAGCTCGCCCTCGCCGCGACCTACATTCGGGAGGTTCGTGCCGGGATCGAGCGGATTTGGGAGAATGTGCTCGACTGGGAGCACCTGCCGGCGCTGCACGAGATCTATTTCAATCACGTTGCGCTGATCGAGATCGGCGGCTGGGGCTGGCGGGTCGAGCTGACTAAAGCTGGCACGGCAGATCGTCGAATGCTCCTGGAGCTGCAGATCGACCGGGCGAAGGCGCGCTACCGCGTGCGGACCCTCGCGGGCGAGGGTACGGGGACTGAGATTTGGACGCTGCTCGAGCCGCTCGGGCCGCAACGGACGGCGATCGAGGTGTGCTTTTATTTGCCGGAACAGCGGCCGGAACGGCTCGCGGCACTTGGCGAGAAATATCGCTCGAGCTATGCGCGCCTTTGGGACCAGGACGAAGCGATGATGGTGCGCCGGGAGGCTTTGTTAGCGCGATCGCGAACGCGCAGCGGGGGATCGGGGCATCGCTGAGGCTCGGCCCGTTGTCGGAGCTGCGGCTGCCTCTCCTCGTCGAGCTCGACGGCGGGCCGTTCCGCATCCTCGAGCTCGAGGGGGGAGAGCTCGTCGCTCACTCGACAATCTGCCCGCATTGGCTCGGGCCGCTCGACGAGGCTGCCCCGGAGAATGGCGTGCTGCGCTGCCCATGGCACGGCTATCGGTTCGATCTGCGCACCGGCATGAGCGTCGACGGCCGCGGCTGCCGGTTGGCGCCCGCACCCCGTGTCTTGGTCGATCCGGTGACCGGCGAGGTATCGTTGCGAATTTAGGATTTTTTTCTTGACTAATTGGGAGATATATGAGATTATTCGCAACATATCGATTTGGGTGTGCCGTCGTACCGGGCCTGCGATCGCCGAGATTGCTTCGCTTCGCTCGCAATGACACCGCAAATGGCCGTCATTGCGAGAGCGGAGCGACGAAGCAATCTCGATGAGATCGACGGATTGACCCCCCACGAGCGGGTGTGATCGACAGCTGCGAGTTGGTCGAACTGCCCAACGCATCGGCACAAGGAGGTTGAATTTATACCGAGGTTGTGCTATTTTCTCAAAACATAAGCGCGATATTAACATTTACGATACCATCAGCAAGCGGTGCAAAATGTCGATCCAAAGTCTCCCTGCTCCCTCCCTCAGGACCGGCCACTGCCTCCCTGCTGCCCGATTGCTGCGTCGGGTGGTCAACTATCTGATCTACCAGGCGTTATGGCTGATTATGCCGGCAATTTTCGTCGCTGAACCGCATTTTCTCCCTGCTCTGAGGGAGGCGCGGGGGGCGTCCGCGCGCAACGCGCCGTGCCTGGATTGCGTGTCGCCTAACGCGGGCGCTATAGATTGTCGATGGACCGACCGGCGAACCCTGCGCGCGAAGTTGTCCTCGTTCACAGCTCGGATCTGCATGTCGACGAGGATTGCAATTTGGCCTCCGGCGGCGGGGACGGCACGGCGGGGCTGCGCAGGGTGCTGGCGACCGCGCGAGCGGTGCGGGCGGATATCGTTCTGTTGGCCGGCGACACCTTCGAGAATAATCAGCTAGGCTCGGCCGTGCTCGATCGCGCCGGACAGCTGCTCGCCGAGGCGGGGCTGCCGGTCGTGGTTCTTCCCGGCAATCACGACCCGGCACTTGCCGACTCGGTTTTTGTCCGCGGCGGGCTGGCGCGACTCCCAAACGTCAGCATCCTCGGAATAACCCATGACGAAGCCGTTCCGTTCGCGGCACACGATCTCGAAATCTGGGGGCACGCCCATCGCGACTATTTCAGCATGGCGCCGTTGCGCGGCCCGCGCCCCCGCTCGACCCGCTGGCAGGTAGCGATGGCGCACGGCCACTACGAGCCGCCCGAGACCCGCGCCAACCCGCTGCGGCCGTCCTGGATCTTCAGCGACGAAGAGATCGCCGCCACCGGCGCCGACTATTTGGCGCTCGGCCATTGGGACCGGCCGATGCGGGTCGGCAACGGCGTTGTTCCGGCCTATTACTCGGGCTCGCCCGACCTCGCCGGAACCGTCAATCTGATCCGGCTGACCACGGCCGGCGAGGTCGTCGTGACCCGCGAGCGGCTGCGCGAGGCATGAGCTTTCATCGGCCGCTCCGGATGTACCCGATTTCGGCGAGCAGCTCTTCGGTATGCTCGCCGAGGGCGGCAACGAAGGGCCTCGCCGCGACCTCGGCCGCGGACATGCGAAAGGGCGGGTTGAGCGCCAGGAACGTGCCGCCGGCGTCGCGCACCTCGGCGAGCGAGCGGCGGTGGGCGATTTGCGGATCGGCCATCGCTTCCTTGACGGTGCGATAGGGCGAGGACGGCACGCCATGCCGGTCGAAGACCGCCTGCACCTCGGATGTCGCCAGCTCCTTCGACCACAGTTCGAGCTCGTCGATGAGTTCGCCCCAATTGGCGCGCCGGTTGGTGTACTCGGCAAAGCGCGGGTCGGTCAGCCAATGAGGATGGCCCGACGCGGCCGCCAGGTTCTGAAATGTCCGCTCGCTGGCGATCGACAGATTGATGTAGCCGTCCTTGGTGGCGATGGGACCAAAGACAGGCCTGCCGGGGGGCGCCACGGCAAACTGCGCCGCCTGGATCTCGCTCAGGGTCAAGCTCAGCATGCTTTCGAGCATAGACACGTCGATCATCTGCCCCTGCCCGGTCATCTCACGCTGATAGAGGGCGGCGGTGATCGCGCCGAAGGCATAGGTTCCGGTCAGCACATCGGCGATGTAAATCCCGCAATAATCCGGGCGCCGCGCTCCGCCGCCCTGGTAGGCCATATGCGCCAGATCGTAGCCCGAGGCGGCATGGATCACCGGGGCATAGGCCGGCAACGCGGCGGAGGGGCCGGTCTGGCCATAGCCCGAGATCGCGCAGTAGATCAAATCGGGCTTGATCGGTCTGAGGGCTTCGTAGTCGAGCCCGAAGCGCCGCATGACGCCGGGCCGGAAATTCTCGACCACGACGTCGGCAGTGGCGACGAGCCGGCGGACCGCCTCGACCGCATCGGGCGATTTGAGGTCGAGCGCGACGCTCTTCTTGCCGGCGTTGAGCTGCCCGAAACTGGTGCTGGCGCCGTTGCGCAACGGTGGCCGGGTGCGCATCATATCACCCTCGGGCGCTTCGATCTTGATCACTTCGGCGCCGAGATCGGCGAGCATGCGTGCGCAGTGGGGGCCGGCGATCGTGGTGGTGAAATCGAGCACGCGAAGGCCGTCCAAGGCGCTGTTCATCCGCTCTCTCCCAATCTGGGGCCTCCCCGCAGCCTCCGGACCGGGGCGCAAATGTCAAGCCGCCATCCGACCCGCTCCCGACATCCGGCTTGCTTTTGCTGGGGTTAGGTGCCAAGAGAGCCGCGGCATCTGGAGGGAGGTTAAAGATGGCGTTTCGTAACATACAGGCCGGCATGGCGACCTATCGCGGGCAGGGCGGCGACCGCGGTGATGCGTATTATGCGCACCCGACCAACGCCGGGCCGCATCCCGGCGTCGTCGTAATCCACCACATGCCGGGCTGGGACGAGTGGACCTGCGAGGTCGCCCGCAAATTCGCCCATCACGGCTATGCCGCGGTGGCACCCAGCCTCTATTTCCGGGTCGGCGACGGCGCCGACGAGGCGGTCGTCGCCAAGGTGCGCGAAGCCGGGGGCGTTCCGGACGAGCAGATGCTCGGCGATGTGACCGGTGCCATCGATTTCCTGCGCTCGCAGCCGCATGCCAGCGGCAAAGTCGGGGTGATCGGCTTCTGCTCCGGCGGACGGCAGACTTATCTGGTGGCGTGCAAGCTGTCGCACCTGGTACAGGCGGCGGTCGATTGCTGGGGCGGCAATGTCGTCGTCGATGACAAATCGCGGTTGACCAAGGCCCAGCCTGTGGCGCCGGTCGACCTGACCGAAGGGATCAATTGTCCGCTCCTCGGTCTATTCGGCAACGAGGACCCCAACCCCACCGCCGATCAGGTCAACCGCACCGAGGCCGAGCTGAAGCGCCTGGGCAAGAGCTACGAGTTCCACCGGTATGACGGCGCCGGCCATGCGTTCTTTGCGCATTATCGTCCGAATTACCGCCCCGAGCCGGCGGTCGACGGCTGGCATAAAGTCTTTAATTTCTTTCACCGGCATCTCGGCGCTCCGCGGACTTAACCGCCGCCGGCCGGCCGATGATCGACGCCGCGATCGTCGGTCTCGGCCGGTGGGGTAAGACCCTCGTCGAGGCGGTCCAGGGGAAGAGCCACAGGCTGCGCTTCACCCGCGCCGTCAGCCGCACCCCCGATAGGCTGCGCGACGAAGCTGACCGTTATCGCCTAGTGCTCGTCGGCGGGCTCGAGGCGGTGCTGGCTGATCCCGGCATCGACGCCGTCGTGCTGGCGAGCCCGCACTCGCTGCACTGCCAACAGATCATCGCCGCCGCCGCAGCCGGAAAGGCTGTCTTCTGCGAGAAGCCGCTGACCCTGACGAAGGCCGATGCGCAGCGCGCGATCAGGGCCTGCCGTGAGGCCGGCGTGGTGCTGGGCGTCGGCACCGACAAGCGCTTCTTTCCGGCCGTGGCCGAGCTGCTTCGGCTGGCCAAGAACGGCGAGCTGGGCAAAATCTTGCACCTCGAAGCTCATTTCAGCAACGAGGTTGCCGGCACTTTTGCGGAATGGCGGTACTCGTCCGAGGAGTCGCCGGCCGGAGGCATGACCGGGACCGGCATCCACATGCTCGACGCGCTCGTTGCTCTCGCCGGGCCGGTCCGGCGGGTGCAGAGCTTGCTGTTGTCCCACAAACCGCCGCCCGATCCGCTCGACAGCTTGTCGGCGCTGCTCGAATTCGCCTCGGGCGTCAGCGGAACCTTGGCGATGGTGCGCTCGACGCCGGCCTATTTCCGGCTCCACGCCTTTGGTCGCAATGCCTCGGCCGAAGTGCTCGGACGCACCGAGCTGGTGCTGCGGCGGAGCGGCGCCGAGCCGCAGCAATTGAGTTTTCCACCCGCCGACTCGGTACGGGCCAACCTCGAAGCCTTTGCCGATGCGGTTGCCGGGGGTGCACCCTACCCGATCTCGACGGACGATATGCTCGACACGGTCGCCGTTTTCGAAGCCATCGCCGAAGCAGCCAAATCCGACGGGCGGGTCCGGGAGGTCTGAGCCGGCGCTCGGGTTTGCGGACCCGGTGTAATTTAGCCACATTGAGTTGGCAAACGACGGACTGGCGAGCAAAGCGAGAGCGGCGATGGTGGCCGAAACAGCCGGGGTGGAAGGCGGTCGCGACTTCATCCGCGACATAATCGATGCCGATATCGCTGCAGGACGCAGCGCGGAGGTGGTCACCCGCTTCCCGCCCGAACCCAACGGCTATCTGCACATCGGGCACGCCAAGGCGATCGCTCTCAATTTCGGCGTGGCGCAGGAATACGGTGGCCGTTGCCACCTGCGCTTCGACGACACCAATCCGATCAAGGAAGAGCAAGAGTATATTGACGCCATCAAGCGCGACGTGCATTGGCTCGGCTTCGACTGGGGCCAGCATCTTTATTACGCTTCCGACTATTTCGACCAGCTCTACGACTGGGCCGAGCACCTGATCCGTACCGGGAAGGCCTATGTCGATGATCTTTCACCCGAAGAGATGCGGGCGATGCGGGGGAGCTTGACCGAGCCCGGGCGCAACAGTCCCTACCGCGACAGACCCGTAGCTGAAAGTCTTGATCTGTTCCGTCGCATGCGTTCGGGCGAATTCCCGAACGGAGCGCGCGTGCTGCGCGCCAAGATCGACATGGCGTCCGGCAACATCAATCTGCGCGACCCCGTGCTCTATCGCATCCTGCACGCCGACCACCCGCGCACCGGCACGAAATGGTGCATCTATCCGACCTATGACTTCGCGCACGGCCAGTCGGACGCAATCGAAGGGGTCACCCATTCGCTGTGCTCGCTCGAGTTCGAGGATCACCGACCGCTTTATGACTGGCTGATCGACAATTTGCCGGTGCCGTCGCGCCCACGGCAATACGAATTCGCGCGCCTCAACCTCGGCTACACAGTTCTGTCAAAGCGTGTGCTGACCCGGCTCGTGCGAGACGGCCATGTCACTGGCTGGGATGACCCGCGCATGCCGACATTGGCGGGGCTGCGTCGCCGTGGAGTTCCCGCCGCGGCGATACGCGCCTTTGTCGAACGCGTCGGCGTGGCTCGGGCGAAGAGTGTCGTCGATATCGCAATGCTCGAACATTCGATCCGTGAGCTGTTGAACAAGACCGCGCCGCGGAGGATGGCCGTGTTGCGCCCGTTGAAGCTCGTCATCGATAACTATCCCGAGGCTGGCGAGTCGCTCGACGCCGTCAACAATCCCGAGGACCCAGCGGCAGGCACGCGCCGCATCCCGTTCGGGCGCGAGCTTTATATCGAGCGCGAAGACTTCGCGGAGCGTCCGCCGCCAAAGTTTTATCGTCTCTCGCCGGGGCGGGAGGTTCGCCTGCGTTACGCCTACTTCGTTACGTGCCGAGAGGTGAAAAAAAACGCCGCAGGTGAGGTGGTCGAGCTGATTTGCACCTATGACCCGCAGACACGCGGCGGTAACGCAGCCGATGGACGCAAGGTCCAAGCGACGCTACATTGGGTTGCAGTAGCACATGCCGTGCCGGCCGAGATCCGCCTCTACAACCCCCTGTTCACCCGTGCCGAACCTGATATCGGCGATTTTATGGCCGAACTCAATCCCACGTCGCTCGAAACGATGACTGAGGGGCAGGTCGAGCCGACACTGGCTGCGGCAACACCCGGTGAGTCGGTACAATTCGAAAGGCAGGGCTATTTCTGTCTTGACCCGGACAGTACGCCCGCGCGGTTAGTATTCAACCGAACGGTCGGGCTGCGCGACACCTGGGCGAGGATAAGGGGGGCGGCACATAGGGTCTGTTAAGGAAAGATCCTAAATATTCGCTCCGAAAAGGTGGAACGTTCGATTTGACGAGAGTCGTCCCGACCGGGCGAATTCAGTCAGCGCAAGATGGAGGGTGAGCTGCACCCATCTGAAGCAGCCTCCACAGAGGCGACCACCCAAAAGCAGCCTTAATGGGCGGCGTCGTGCGCGAACGATGGATGGGCGCGATGTGCGAGCAATAGAGGACCGTCTATGCGGCCGTGGATGATTGTTTTGTTGAGTATGGCGTGCGCGATTCTCGTCGGCGCCGGTTTAGCCGGGCCGGAGGTGTTGGGCGCCGCGCCCACCGGTTCCTCGACGGCAATACTACCGGGGTTGTCGATGCTTGCCGTCGCTGTCCTCGCGGTGTACGCGCTGTGCGCAATGCTATTGGCCACCGGGGCCCTTCTCACCGAGACTCTCCTCGCGCGCCATCGTCTCGACCGCGCTGGCGGATACCATACCCTGGCGCCGCGCGACTGGATCGAGGCGCTCGGCACGAATGGGCTGCGCCGTCTGATCCCAAGGCCGGCGACCGAGCCGATCGAAGGGGCGGCGGCAGATTCGATGACGCAATTGCCCGGTCGCTTTGATTCCGGCATAGCGCGACGCGAGATCTCACGTCTGCACTATATCGGGCTGGCGCGCGCGCATTTTTTCAGCGCGCTAATCGTGCTCACGGCGCTTGTCGGATTGGGTATCGCACAAGACCATGAGGGCGCTCGGTTAGCATTGGTGACGATCCCCACAACGTCGACAACGCTGATCCTGATCGGGTTGATTCTTCTTGCTATCCTAAGCAGGATTGCCGTCGACGTCGCGGTCGAGCCACTGATCGAAGCGATTTCTGAGCTGCCGGCCGAAGGTGTTGAAATCGGGCTCCTTCGCCGCGCCGTTGAGATTCTCGAATCCGCCGCTGCGACGGCCCATTCACGCGGGCCTGTAGCGACCCTACCGCCACCCGATCGGCTCGCTGCAGTTCTCGAGGAGAACCAGCGCACGCTGCTCGATGCCGTCCGACATTTGTCGGCGACCACCGACGCGCTTGGCGCCACGATGCGATCGTCGGTGGATGCGCTTGGTGAGGCGATGAGCTTGAGCCAGGCGCAGCTGCCGGCGACAGCCGACAACGGCGAGGCCAACAGCTACAAATTCACAGAGCTGCAAGGTGCAGTCGAGGGTTTAACTGCGGTTCTCAAGGGCCTGACGACACCGCCGGATATTGCCGAACAACCGCCTATCGGGGCTGATCTTGCCGCCCGGCTCCGCGCGCAGGAGCCGCAGCTTGCCCGTGAGCTGCGCAAGCTCTTGCAAGAGATCGAGATAGCCAGTTGATCGCTCAACCCGGCTTCAATTTTTGCAGCAGCTTCTCAGCCTCGGCCTTGTCCGTAAAGGAGACGCCTGACTCGAGCAGGCTCTCGAGCATCGACAGCGCGTCACCCGGGCGGCCGACACGGTGGAGCGCCACCGCGAGGTGATATTGGATGTCCGGGTTTCGTGGAGCGGCCGAGTTGGCGGCACTTAGATAGGTCATGGCTTTGTCGGCTTCGCCCTGAGCGAGCAGGATCCATCCCAGCGTATCGTCGATTTGCGCCGTTGCCGGTGAAGCAGCAAAGGCTCGCTCGGCGAGTTCGCGAGCCTTTGCGAGGTTGCCCTCTCGCTGATAAAGCCAAGCCAGATTATTTAACGCCGTCGGATCCGCCGGGTGTTCGGTGACTAGTCGTCCGTACTCGGCGATAGCTGCCTCGTATTTCTTCTGCTCCAGATAGGACCCCGCCAAAACCGCGCGGATCACGTAATCCTTCGGATCGGCCTTCAATCGGGCTGTCAGCAACCCCTCGGCCTTCGCGAGATCATCCGCACGAGTGTAGATGCGGAAGAGCGCAAGCGTAAGATTATCGTCCGACGGTTGGGTCGCAGCGACCTGATCGACTAGAGCGATCGCTTCGCGCCTGCGCCCGGCATTCTCGTAGAGTTCTGCGGACGCCACATCGTAAAGGCTGTTGCCGGGGTCCTCGTTGGCAAATCTGCGAGCCGTTGCGAGGCCAGCTTCCAGGCCGCCGATTTCGGCTTCCGCGCGGATCATTTCGCCCTTTAGAGATGCATTACGCGGATCGCGATCGAGAGCAGCCTGCAACGTGCTACGCGCCTCGGTGAATTTCTTTGCCGCCCTCAACAGCGCCAGGTAACGCGATAGGATCGGGTTGGAAGCGGGTGCCAGCTCATGTGCGTGCCGGTAGGTTGAAAGCGCACCGTCCGCATCGCCCGCGCCGATCTGCACTCGGCCTTGTGCGTCGAGAACCTCGACGCTGGCCGGGAACTGGGCGCCGAGCTCCGCTGCGGCCGGTACCGCGTGCTTCCAGTCCTGCTGCAGCCCGTACATATTGACCAGCATGAGCCCGGCCGCCGGGTCGTTGGGCGCAACGGCACGAGCGCGCCCAATATAGTCAGTGGCCTCCGTCCACTTCTTTTCGGCGACAGCGATTTCCCCGAGGCCGAGAAGGGCAGCGACGTCGGTCGGCCTCGACGCCAACAGCGCCTCGTAGGTCTTCTTGGCGTCGTCGATGCGCCCCGTGGTCAGATACAGACGTCCCAGAGCCGCGCGTACGGTAGGATTGTCCGGGTCAGCTGCCAAGCGGCCAGTCAAGACGGCCTCGGCCTTCTTCAAGTCCCCGCTTCCAGTATAGAGACGGGAGAGGGCTACCGTGAGGCGGTCGTCCGAGGGCCGCGCTGCGACCGCCTTCTCGAGTACACCAAGACCATCCTTCGCGCGCCCAGCCTTTTCGTAAAGCTCGGCCGAGATCAGATCGTAGAGGCTGTTGTCCGGATCGTCCTTCGCAAACGCGCGCGCCTTGGATAGCGCCGCGTCCAGACCATCGATCGCCGCCTCCATCCGGATCAGGTCGCCCTTTAGAGGCGCGTTCTTCGGGTCGCGGGCAACAGCATCAGCCAACACCGAGCGCGCCTCGCCATATTCCTTCTCCGAATTCAACAAGGCCACATAGCGGGCTAGCAGCGGGATCGAGCCGGGGGCGAGCTGATACGCGCGCCTGAAGCTCGATAGTGCGCTTTTGGTGTCGCCTCCTCCTAATTGGGCTGTGGCTTGCGCTACCTGAACGTTTACATCCTGCGGAAATTGGGCGGCGAGCTCCCCCGCCACCGCCCGGGCGTTATTCCAATCCTGGCGCAGCTCGTAAAGATGGACCAGCTTGGTCCCGGGCGCCGGATCGTTCGGCGCGGCGGTGCGTGCGCGGTTGATATAATCAATCGCCTCGGACCACTTTTTGTCCCCTATCTCGATGTCGGCGAGACCTAGGAGCGCGGTGGCGTCGCCAGCCTGCTTTGATAAAAGCTCGCGGTAGACCTTCTTGGCATCGTCGGCCCGCCCCGTCGCCAGGTAGAGCTGGGCCAAGTCGCGCACCGCCGGCGCGAATTGCGGGTTGCGCGCTAATGCGGCTCGGAAGGCGCTTTCCGCCCCGGCATAGTCGCGTTGAGCGACATCGACCACGCCGAGCAGGGTCTGATAGAGGGGATTCGCCGCATCGAGTTTGATCAGGGAAGCGGCAACCTCCGCCGCCTTGTCTACCCGTTTGGCGCGCAGCTCGCTAAGCACCAAGGTGGGGCCGGCGATTGCCGCGCCGCCCTCGCTTTCGAATACTCGCTCGAGCTGGGCGAGGCCCTCCCGAGCTTGGCCGCTGTTCATCTCCGAGACCGCAACGCCCGCCTTGATGGACGGGTTTTCGGGATCTAGAGCTGCAGCCCTTTCGAACTGCTGAAGGGCCAGCTCCGGCTTGCCCACCGCCATATAGGCATTCCCGAGCATGCTCAGCGTCGCCGCGTCGACTGTCGGCTTTTCGACGTGCGGCTTGAGATAATCGATCGCCCGGTTTGCCGCGTGCTGTTGCAGCGCGGCGCTCGCCATCAGCCGCGCTGCGCTCTGGTCGTTGGGAACACGGGCAAGGTATTTGCCCAGGATGCTCTCCGCCTGGGCCAATTGCCCGAGCGCCAGTTTCGTCGCTCCCTGTATATAATATGCTCCCCAGACCTTCGAAAAACCGGGACTGATGCGATCGAGTATTCGATCGGCATCACCGTATTGATGTTTTTTAGCAAGTTCGACGGCTCTCAGGTAATTTGCCATGAAATGATTTGGCATGGCCTTGAGTATCGGATCGAGATCCTCGTCGGCAGCTGGGAAATTACCCAGCGCGACATTGACGTTGGCACGGCTCAGATGAGCCGGAAGGTTTTTCGGATCGGTCTTGAGCGCCTCGTCGTAGAGACGCAGCGCTCCATTCGGATCGCCCCGCAACTGCAGCATATCGCCCTTTACCTGAAGAACCTCCGCCGAGCGCGGGTTTGTCGCGATCGCCTCATCGATCAGCTTGTCCGCTTCGCCCGGGTTTGTCTTCGTCAGGAACCGGGCGAGCTGAACCTTTGGCTTGGCGGCGGACGGATCCAAACGGATCGCCTCGCGCCACATGGTTTCGGCTTGCTTCGGATCGCCGAGACCGGCCGCCGCCGCGCCAAGCGCTGCCCGGACTTTGCTTTCGAGCGCAGGGGGCCGATCGCCGGGTCGGATCTGATCTGGGATGTCCGCAAATTTCTGTTGCTGGAGCAAGGCCTCGGCAAGGACGGGCAAATATTCTGCCTCGTCCCCGTTGCGTTCGCGTGCCGCACGGGCCTCGCGTTCTGCCAGCCCGGCATCGCCGAGCTGGAGATACACCTGAGCGAGGCGCGCGCGAAGGATCGGATCCTGCGGCGATTGCCGAATGGCATTCTTCAACTCGATCTCGGCGGCCTTCAGATCTCCTTTGGTAATGTATTGTTCCGCCTCCTTGATCGACGCAGATGACTCCTTTGCAGCGGCGCTGGCCGAGGCGGCTGTAAAAACCGCGGCCGCAAGAGCGAATGACAGCCAAAGACAATGACGTTGAGCCTGAGGCATCGCCTATCCCCTCATCTGTAAGCGACCGTCACACATCTAGGCCGATCTGATGCTGCTGCATCAGATCGTAAAGGGTGGGCCGACTTATCCCCAGCAGTTTTGCCGCCTTGGACAGATTGGAGCCGGCCTGGGCAAGAGCCAATTGCAGCACTTCGCGCTCGGCTCGAGCCCGCGCCTCACGAAGGCCAAGCGATTGCGGCTTTTCTCCGTACGTGGCAAGGCCGAGATCGGCCGCCGACAGCAACGGACCGTCGGTCATGACGACGGCTCGCTTCACGCGGTTTTCGAGCTCGCGCACATTACCCGGCCACGCGTATTCGCTGATCGCAGCCAAGGCAGCGGTGCCAAAGCCGCGCACCGAGCGTCCATATTCGGCGGCAAAACGCCTCATGAAAAAACTGGCGAGGACGACTGCGTCCGATTCCCGCTCACGCAACGGCGGCACCCCCACCGTGACTTCATTCAACCGGTAATACAGATCTTCCCGGAACCGCCCCTCGGCCATCATCAGTTCGAGATCCTGATTAGTTGCGCACACAATCCGCACATCGACCTGAACCGGTTGGCGACCGCCGATCCGCTCAACCACCTGATTTTGCAGGAAGCGCAGCAGCTTCACCTGCATCGGCAGCGGCACGTCGCCAATTTCGTCGAGGAACAAGGTCCCGCCATCCGCGCTCTCGATCCGGCCGATCGTCTGCTTCACCGCACCGGTGAAGGCGCCCTTTTCGTGACCGAAAAGTTCGCTTTCGAGCAACGTCTCCGGGATTGCCGCACAATTGATCGGGACGAACGGCTCGCGCGCTCGCGCGCTCAATTTATGGATCGCCTGAGCGAGCAGCTCCTTGCCGGTTCCGCTCTCGCCTCGCAGCAGTACCGCCACGTCGGTCGGCGCGATTTTCTCGATGGTGCGGAGCACCCTCAATATCCCTGTGCTGTTGGCGATTATACCGTCGATCGGCGATGCCAACGCGGCTTCGAGGAGCCGGCGGTTTTCGGCTTCCAACTCGAACATCTGGCCGGCGCGAGAAACAATCAATTGGAGAACATCGATATTGATCGGTTTTTGATAAAAATCGTAAGCGCCGAGGGAGATTGCCCGCAGCGCGTGCTCGCGGGTTTCGTTGCCGGTGGCGATGATGACCTTTGTTGCCGGCGCGACCGCCAAGATCTCGGCCAGGATCGCCAAGCCCTCGGAAGCTCCGTCCGGATCGGGAGGGAGCCCGAGATCCACGATCGCCACTGGGATAGGGTCCTTTTCGACGACAGCAATGGCTTCCTGGCGCGTGCTCGCGGTGTACACCTTGTGGTCTGAGAATGCCCAACGTAGCTGGCGCAGAAGCCCCGCATCGTCATCGACAATCAGCAACGGTGTTTCGTTCGGCGCCATTGGGTTCACATCGCGGCAGAGGATGCCGCCAGCTCTCGTTCTATGACAAGCGGTAGAAGTATCCGCATGGTAGTGCCAGCTCCTTTCTCGGAGATTACCTCAAGGTCCCCGCCCGCCGCCCGGATCAGCTCTCGCGTCTGAAAGGCACCGATGCCGTAGCCGCCGGATTTCGTCGAGCGGAAGGGCTGGAACAACTCGTCGCGCACAAAGCCGGCGTCCATGCCCGGGCCTTGATCGATGATGTCAATGATCAGCTGGGCGTCGTGTCGGCGCGTCGAAATGATGACCCGATCCCCCGGCCGGGAAGCCTCGATGGCGTTGTGCGCGAGTTGGATCAGAGCAGACCGGAAGCGCTCGGGATCGATCGCCACCGCACAATCTTCCGCACCGGTCCGGGCCGTGACGACCACCGGACCGTCGGCGAACTCGACTGCGACCGTCTCGACGATCGAATCGGGGGCAACGAGGCGCGGCGCAAGCGGCGCGGCATCAGCCTTAAGTTGGCTCAGCAGATGATTCATTCGCGCTACTGCATCGTCAACGGTCTGGAGCATATCACGCTGGAATTCGGGATCTTCAATGTAGCGCTTCGCGTTGGAGACTATCAGTCCAAGTTGGCTCGCCAGGTTCTTGATGTCATGGATGACGAAGGCGAAGCGTTTGCTGTATTGGTTCAATAGTTCATTTTCGCGCAATACTCTCGTCGATCCCTCCTCGGCAAGATAGCTAGCCGCTTGACTCCCGGCCGCTCGGAGCAAGTCAAACGCTTCCCAATCGAGGATGACGGTCCGGCTCGCGCGGTTGAGGAGCACGAAGCCGACGATTTCGCCACGATGCGACAGCGGCACCGCCAACCACCCCTTTGACGAGGCGAACGACCATGCCACCGCAGTCGCATTCCCCGAATGCTCCTGAATCCAGCTCCCGTCCCGGAACGCGAGAATAAACGGGTCGTCCGGCGGCAACTTCGCTTCCTGCGGAACGGCCAGCCTCCACCCGGCGGTCGGACAGTAGCCGATCCCGGGATGCAACGACCACAGCACGCCCGCCGGGCTGTCGACGAATTCGGCAAGAGCGCGAATTATCCTGACCTGTAGTTCGTCTGTCTGCCTCGGATCGGAGATGAGGTCGATAAATTTCAACCATTCGACGCGATAATCGTAACGATGGGTAAAGAAGTTTCGCGAGATCAGGAATTTGGCGCGCCGGCGCAGGTTCCCCGAAGAGAGTACCGTGGCGAGCACCAAAATACTGCCGAACAACATCGCAAGCTGCAGGACGAGGCCCCACTCGCCTCCGACCCGATGCAGCACCATCGCGACGGCTGCTACGGCCAGCAGAAAGCAGCCGCTCGCCAGCAGAGTGGCAGTGTGCAGGACCATCTGACGCGATACGTGGATGTCGACGCGCCATTCCCGGTTGCGCGCCATTGCCAAGGCAAGCAACGGCGTCATGAACGCAGCCGCGATCGCCCGCCCGAGACCGAGGCCGGGATCAACTCGGCCGCGGGTGATGAACGCGTCCGAGAACAAGAACATTTCATAGGAGAAGAGGCCACCGAGGGCGAGACACAACGGCCAGACGTGCCAGTGTTGGTGCGGCTCGGTATTGCGCCACAAGTTCTCGACCGCCAGCAGCCCGAGGACGCCAAACCCGATGCGAACCAGCAGCTGCGGGGTGTGCCAGGCCGTCTCGGCGGGGTTCACGACAAGCAGGTAACCGTCATAGCCGACAGCCGCGACGCAGAATGTGAGGGCTCCGAAGAAGTAGAGCCGCCCGAGCCTGGAGCTGTCGTCGTTGCGTCTGGTGACCAGCGCAACCCCGAATAGCAGCCATGCCGAAAGCCTCACGCTATCAAACGGCGCCAGAACGGAGACCGGCCCCTCCGGAGCCGCGGCAGTTGCCCCCGCCCAAGCGACCGAGGCGAGGCAGCACCCCAAGATGGCGAGACCGGTCTTGCTCGTCCGGCCGCGTATAATCATCAGTGCGATTACCAGGATGAACGCTAGCGCACACCCTGCATAAACTGTCTCTGTTATGCCGATATCCAGGTTCGCCGCCCTATCTTGCCCCGTAATTCCAAAAGATCACCCGGGCAGTCTGTAAAAGTATCACACAATCCAAAAAAATACTGCGATTTTTGACATAATAAAGATCGTAAGTCAGCTTGACCCATGCATCCTCTGTCGAGGCGCCGTAAGGATAATTTACCTGCGCCCAGCCGGTGATTCCCGGTCTTACCCAATGGCGCTCAGAGTAATACGGAATAGCGCGCGCCAACTCAGAGACAAAAAACGGGCGTTCGGGGCGAGGCCCAACGAAGCTCATGTCTCCGCGCAGCACATTAAGGATCTGGGCCAACTCGTCGATCCGGAGTTTACGAATAATCATCCCGACACGGGTGACGCGTGGATCCTGTTCTACAGCCCAACGAGGCCCGTCGGTTTCGGCATCGGATCGCATGCTTCGGAACTTCAGGATGGTGAAAGAACGGCCGCGCAATCCCACTCTCTGCTGTTGATAGAAAATCGGCCCCGGGCTCTCGAGTTTGATCGCGCACGCCGTGACGGCGAGGAGCGGTAGCGTCAGAATGAGCAGACCCACGCTGACCACTATATCGAACGCCCGCTTCAGGAACTCATCGAGCGGACCGCAGCGGAACCCGTCGGAGAGGAAGAGCCAGCTCGGCCTGAGCGCCTCTAGATCGATCGTCCGGGTTTCCCTCTCCCAAAAGTCAAGAAAGTCGATCACTTTGATGCCGGCGAGCTTGCAATGAAGAAGCTGCCGTACCGGCAGGCCACGACGGTCATCAGCCGCGACAACGATCTCGCTCGCCCCCAGCCGATTGACAAGTTCCGCCAGAGCATCGGGCTCGGCATTTGTCCAGTCGATCGCGTCGGCACGGACGCTCGGGCGCTCGCCGGGGACCCCGAGATAGGAGATCGGCAAAAAGTGCTCGTTGTCCGCGGCCTCGACCAGCCCGGCGATGCGCGCGGCCTTGGCCCCGTTGCCGAGCACGAGGACCCGTCGCCTCAGCATCCCGCGGCCCAAAGTCACCGAAAAGGTGCTGCGCGTTACCGACACGCAGACAAGCCAAATCAGGGTCGCCTTCCAGGGAAAGTTGTGGCGGTCCGGCAGGTAATCCAGTCCCTCTCGCCAATATGCAGCGGAGAAAGAGACAAGCATCAGCACGAGTATCGTGGCGACGGCTATCTTACCCAACAGGAGACGAAAATCCACGAAGCTCTGATGTCCATACAACCCGACCGAAACCATCGCGGTCACTGCGGCGATCGCCAAACCCGCGGAGAATTGAGCACCAAAGGTTGAAGCCCGAAGGAGTATTGGGGTACTGATCTCCGAGGTGGACAACAGTTGATAAAACGCGCCAGTAATCAGCAGAGCGTCGGACGATGCGAGAAGCACGACTGAAACCGGGACAAAATGTCGGAATAGTCTGAGTTGCATCTTGAACGCGAAAGGTTAACGCCCCGACAGCGGAAGCCCTATTCTCAGGCAGCGCGGAGGATCGTACGATAATAGTAGCAGCAAGTTGAGACGTCGTCCAGCAGACCACGCCTACGCCCGAAACCAAGGCAAATGCTTACTCTGCCGATCGCTCAAGCCGCCGTTCGCGACATTAAGAGGGCGCGCTCCTTCGCGCCCGCGGTAGCGCCCTCCTAACGCCTCAGAACAAAATAGACGATCGTAAGCCGAGGACCAGAGCATTTGGAATAGGCGGTGCTGAGGAAGCCGCTAAGGGCGGCGCAACGTGACCACCGGGATGGGCGATCAGCTGAAAATCGGGCTGCAAGGTCCACCATGGTGCAACGCGTGCCTGGTAGGTGATTTCGAGCACGGCCTCGTAATCGCGTATCGTGCCGCCGATGCCGGTGAACCGAATCTCGTCCTGGTCCAAACGTCGGGCGGCGTTGCCTATTCGGCCATAGCTTGCCGCGACTCCCAAGAGGTCGAGTTCGCGGCCCGGGAAGATACCTTTGTAAGTCAGGCCGGCATCCACCTCGAGGCTGATCAGATTGCGGTTCGACGGCACCTCGCCGACACGGAGAAAGGCGGCGAGACCCTGCGTTGCCGTGTCGGGACGCCGCCACAACATCTTGTCCAGCACCAGATAGAGGCCGAAATTGCCACGATGGGTGGCCGCAATGCCGTTGCTGACCGGGTCCGCCAGCGAGCGCCCCAGGGTGTCGCGCCGCAAATCGGGAAAATCGGCCGTGTGGTACCAGCCGCCGAGTTTGACGTCGCTCAGCAGGAGAGAAGAAATCGGTTCGGTATCGAATGCATAGGCCGCTTCTCCACTTACCAGAGAGCCGCCTTCGCCGATCAGGAAATTCGTGCCGTTTGGGTTGCGAACCTGCGGATCTCCCCGTCCGGAGGGCGCCGGATTTCCGTTGAACGCCGCAGCGGAAAACGTCAGACCGGTTGTCGGCGCGGCTCGCAGCCGGACGCCCGGTACCGCAAACGGGTAGCATGGACCTCCGCTCGGCAGGTCGGTAGACAAGATATCCGGGCAGCCAAATGTCGAGTTGACGAAGTTGGCCGAGTATTGACTGATGTAGAATTCGTCGTCGAGGGCGATCTGGCCGAGGCGGAATGAGGCCTTGCCGTCGAGCAACTGCTGTTGCAGCCACAAATCGTGAAGCCGCGTCGATGGCAGAGCCTCGATGGTGCTGACCGCGAGCAGATTGCCGATTGCGTTTCTCGACAAACCGCGTCCGCTGATCTGGTAAGCGTCAGTGTAAAAACTCCCGCCCGGCCAATTTGCGATCTTTTCAAGGTCGAGGTTGAGAGAGATCGCCACCAGACCCTGATAGATCGTCAACTGTCTTATACCACCGGTGGGATTGGACAGGGTCTCCGCGATATCGTTCGCACCTAGCTCGACACCGGCATCTTGCCATTGCTTGCGCACTCCGCCCCAATCCCCGGTGAGCGTCTCCCGTTCGAAGAGCCCGTGCTGTGCCGCAACAGGTCGGCTGGTGGGTCCTAGTATGAGGGCGCCGAGGACCACCAGCGCAGAGGAGAGGCGCGCACGAAAAATCAGAACGCGCTATCCCGGAAAACCTGTTCTGGGTGAGGCAATTCCATTCGGTCTATCGCGGTTCTTGAGCCGGCCGTTGTCCGGTATCGATGGCGCGAAAGGCGCCCCGGGGTCCCAGAAGATTCTGTGTGACGTCGGCGACCGCCGCGGCGAGATCGGGATCGTCCGGGCCACCCTGAACGATCACTTGCTTTTCGACAAGGACCTGATGCTGCCCGTTCAGGTAAAGCCGAGCCTCGATCGTGACTGGACGGTGTGCGGCGAAGGTCCTTTCGGCCATGTGCGGGCGCGTGAACGTGCGCACCTCCCCTCCGGCATACGGGTTCAGTTTGAATTTCCACTCGACACGGTCGGGCGCTGCACCCTTGCCCGCCGCCGGCTCGAAGCGCCAATCCGCGAGCCGAGCCTCCATCATGTGCAGCGCCAGATACCGCGGCAAGTCGCCGAGATGAAATCCGGGCAGGGTATCAGACGTTGCGACCTGCAATGTCAGCGGCGCTGCGGCATTCGCTGGTACAAACAGAGAAAGAGCGGCCGCCAAAGCCCACTGTACGACGAAGGCGGTGCCGCGGAGAGAGCCCCGACAGGGCGAATTGCAAGAATCAGTCATGCTCGCCGAGTGGAATGCTAGAGCCAAGCGGCTCTTCGAAAGCAGTAGTAGAGAGTGCCGCAGATCGCCAACATCAGCAACAGGCATGCGGGATAACCGAAAGACCACTCCAGCTCCGGCATATTTTTGAAGTTCATGCCGTAAATACCGGCTATCGCTGTCGGCACAGCAAGGATCGCGGCCCAGCTGCCGAGCTTCTTGACGATATCGTTTTGTCGGGCTGCCGACAGAAGCAGGCTCGCCTCGAAAGCGGCCGTCAGACGCTCGCGCAGGTCGCCGATCGCCTCGTTCACCAGCCGCACGTGATCGTGGACATCGCGAAGATATGGTCTTATGGCGGCACTTCTAGCAGGGAAGTCGTGGCACCGCAGCTGGTTACAGATCTCGATCATTGGCGCTACGGCATGGCGCATGTTGAGAAGCCCGGCACGCAACCGATAAATCCGCTCGATCTTTTCCCTCGCCGGCAGGACCGAAAATTTATCGCCCTCGATGCCTTCGAGCTCTTCGCTAATCTTGTCGATGATTGGAAAATAGTTGTCACCGACAAAGTCGAGGATCGCGTACATGATCGCGCTTTCGCCGAGCCGCAGCAGCTCCGGGTTGC
>Ga0210402_10000724_pt1 | contig 35905 bp, 33 predicted proteins | sample IncBWC7MmetaG_FD_161055 | JGI IMG/M metagenome (GOLD analysis project Ga0210402, IMG submission 161055) | Forest soil microbial communities from Barre Woods Harvard Forest LTER site, Petersham, Massachusetts, United States - Inc-BW-C-7-M | ecosystem: Environmental > Terrestrial > Soil >...
GGCGCGCTATGATCTTGACCGCATCAATGGCGTGTTCTGCCGTCCGGAGCACAAGCTGGCGGGTCAGTCGTATGTCGGCCGGATCCTCGTGCTCGATGCGGCAAAGGGCGGCGTGGCCACCGCCTGGATGCTCCACGAGATGTCCGCGCGAGGTGTGATGCCGGCGGCGCTCGTGCTCAAAACGGTGAATCCGATCATGGTGCAGGGTGTCGCATTCGCCGAGTTTACCATGATCTCCGGCTTCGACGTCGACATTACTGCCGTGGTGCCAAACGGCGCGTTGGTCGAGGTCGATGCCGATACCGCAAGGCCTTGCCTGAGAATTCTGCCCGAACCATGAACGGCGCCATCTCGATCGCAACCGCCGAAAGACGGTTTGCCGCAATGCTGCCCGGCATCACCGCTGCGCTGTCGTTCAGCGCCGCCGATGTGTTCGGCAAGATCGTGTTCAATGACGGCATGGACGTGCTGTCGTTCGTTACCACCCGTGGCGTGCTGACGGTCATGTTCTTCTGGGTCTGGCTGCGCGTTGCACCTCCGGCGCGGCGGCATACCAGGCGGGAACGTCTTGTCTCGATCGGCATCGGCGTGATGTTCGCCGCCAACATCTTCGGCCTGCTGCTGGCGATCCAGTTGCTGCCCCTGTCGATCGCGATCCTGACCTATTTCATCTATCCGCTGCTCACCGGCCTCGCCGGAGCAGCGACCGGCATCGATCGCGTGGGCTGGCGCGGATTCCTGGCCGCACTTGCCGCGTTCATCGGCCTCGCCATGATGCTTGGTGCGCGGCTCGGCGATGTTGAGCTGGTCGGTGTAGCGAGTGCGCTGGCGGCGGCGGTGCTGAGGGTCGTGTCGCTGCTGATCACGCGTGCAAGCCTTCACAACACGGATTCACGCCTTAACACTTGGTATTCGCTGGTTCCTTCGGCTGCGATCTTCGTGGCCTTCTCTGTGTTGACGCAGACTTCGAACCCACCGCAAAGCACGTTCGGTTGGGTGGCGTTCGTCGGCATGAGCGTGACCAGCACGATCTCCGTGCTGACGATCTTCATCTCGATAGCCCGGGTCGGCGCCTTTCGGACGGCACTGATCATGAATCTGGAGCCGCTGGTCTCCACGTTGGCGAGCGTCGCATTCCTGGGAGAGGACCTGCGGCCGGTGCAGGCATGCGGCGGCGCACTGATGCTGGTGGCATTGTGCGCATTTCAATTGCGACGGTGACAATTTGTCGATTGCAATGCGGCGTGAATTCAGCTCGTCATCTCCGAAATTTAGTTCGTCATCCCTACAATTTAACGCGTCATCCCCGCGCAGGCGGGGACCTAGGTTTTATATGGCGCCGTCGGCCTGGGTCCCCGCTTTCGCGGGGATGACAGATTGGCGCTTGTGGATGGCACGTGATGTTCCAGATAAGAATGACGGCTGCAGGTCCCAACGATAATTCCCGAGCCATCGGGAGCACGCAACTCAGCCTGCACACGTCCAGGAAGGAGACGGCTGATGACCATCTATACGGGGCCAGTGTTCGATATGGCCCGACAGCAATTCCAGGTGATCGCCGACCACCTCGAAATACCGCACGACGAGCGTGCGCGGCTGCTCTATCCCAAGCGGGCCCTTGCGGTCTCGTGCCCGATCCATCGCGATGATGGGACCATCGCCGTCTATCAGGGCTACCGCGTGCAGCATCATCTGACGCTCGGCCCCACCAAGGGCGGCACGCGTTTCGCGCTCAGTGTCGATATCGGCGAGGTGGCGGCGCTGGCGATCTGGATGAGCTGGAAATGCGCCCTGGCCGGCCTGCCCTATGGCGGCGCAAAGGGTGGCGTGACGGTGGATCCCCGCGCACTGTCGCGCCATGAACTCGAAAATCTGTCACGCCGCTATATGCAGGAGATGATCCCCTTCGTCGGACCGCATACCGACGTGATGGCGCCGGACATGGGAACCGACGAGCAGATCATGGCATGGTTCATGGACACATATTCCATGTATCAGGGCCGAACGGTTACCGAGATCGTCACCGGCAAGCCTGTCGCCTCCGGCGGCACCGAAGGCCGGCGTGAAGCCACCGGCCGGGGTGTGGCCTTTCTGGTGGGGCGCGCGCTGGAGCGCATTGGCCGGAAGGAGGCAGGCGCCACCGCTATCGTGCAGGGCTTCGGCAATGTCGGCAGCCATGCTGCGGTGACCCTGGCCGCGCATGGCATGACATTGATCGGTGTATCCGATCACACCGCCTGCTATTTCGATCCAGGCGGTCTCAGCGTCGAGGCCCTGGTGAAGCACGTCAACGAAAAGGGGGCACTGGCGGGCTTTTCCAACCAGCTGTCGCTCGATCCGCGCGAACTGCTGGTACAGAAATGCGATGTATTGGTACCGGCCGCGGTGGAACGGGTGATCGACGCGTCGGTTGCGGCCAGGCTGCAATGCCGTGTGCTGGCCGAGGCCGCCAACGGACCGACCACGCCGGATGCCGACGAGGTACTGGATCAACGCCGGGACGAGATCTTCGTCATCCCGGATATCCTGTGCAATGCTGGCGGCGTGGTGGTCAGCTACTTCGAATGGGTGCAGGATCTGCAGCAGTTCTTCTGGGACGAGGCGGAGGTGATGAGCAAGCTCTACCACGTGCTCGGCCGCGCCTTCATGCAGGTGATGAACCGGGTCGATCGCGACAAGGTGCCGCACCGTACAGCTGCGATGGCGATCGGCGTGGAGAAGGTACGTGGGGCAAAGAACACGCGCGGACTGTTCCCGTAGCATGCCCAGACAAATCCGCCTCAACGCGTTCGACATGAACTGCGTCGGCCACATCCAGCACGGGATGTGGGCGCATCCGCGCGACCGCTCGGTGGATTACACCGATCTCGACCACTGGGTGGACCTGGCGCGGACGCTCGAACGGGGCTTGTTCGACGGTCTGTTCCTGGCTGACATCCTCGGTGTCTATGACGTGTTCCATGGCTCGGCCGATGCGTCGATCCGCAATGCCGTGCAGATCCCGGTGAATGACCCCCTGCTGCTGATCCCGGCAATGGCCTATGCGACGCGCAATCTCGGCTTTGGCGTCACGTGCAATCTGACGTACGAACCGCCCTATACGTTCGCGCGCCGTATGTCGACGCTCGATCACCTGACGAAGGGCCGCATCGGCTGGAACGTGGTCACGGGCTATCTCGACAGCGCCGCGCGCGGCATGGGGCTGGTGGAACAGCCGGAGCACGACAGCCGCTACGACGTAGCCGATGAATACATGCGGGTGGTCTATCAGCTTTGGGAAGGAAGCTGGGAAGATGGCGCCGTGTTGCGCGACCGTGCTGGGCGGCAATACGCCGATCCGGCGCGCGTTCATCCGGTGCAGCACGAAGGCCGTAACTATCGGGTGAACGCGATCCATCTGTCCGAGCCGTCGCCGCAGCGGACGCCCGTACTTTATCAGGCGGGTGCCTCCGCGCGCGGCAGGGAGTTTGCTGCCGCCCACGCCGAGTGCGTGTTCGTCAACGGCCAGTTCCGCCACAACGTGCGGGACATCGTCGCCGACATCCGCGCTCGGGCGAAGGCGTTCGGCCGCGATCCGCGCGACATCCTGGTGTACGTCGGCGCGAGTGTCGTCGTGGCGCCCACCGAAGCCGAAGCGCGGGACAAGCTAGCCGAATACCGTGCGTATGCCAGCCCGGAGGGGGCGCTGGCGCACTACTCGGCCACGGTGGGCCTCGACTTCTCGCGCTACGGTCCCGATGAGCCGATCCGCTTCGTCAAGACAAATGCCATGGCCTCGGGCCTGGAGGCTATCACCGTGCGCAGCCCCGGCACCGAGTGGACGCCGCGCAAGCTGCTGGAGATGATGGTGCTGGGAAGCCGCCAGGCGCCGATCGTTGGCTCCCCCGGCAGGGTCGCCGACGAACTGCAGGCGTGGGTGGACGAAGCCGATGTGGACGGGTTCAACCTGTCACGCACGGTGGTGCCGGAATGTGTCGAGGATTTTGTCGACCTTGTGGTGCCGGAGTTGCAGTCGCGCGGCGTGATGAAACGAGAATACGCGCCTGGGGCGCTCCGCCAGAAGCTGTTCGGCGCCGGGAGTGCCCGCTTGCCGGGGAACCATCCGGCCGCCCGTTTCCGGCGCTGAATTTTCGTCGCCGGCTGTGAGCTAGTTCACAGCATTGCGCCTGTCGCCATGCGATCAAGGCCTCCGTCGATTGGCGCTGCCCCAACACCCGCGCCTGTCGATTGGGCTCATGGCCCAGGTCAACCCGGACCTTCCTTGCGGCTCGGTCGCTTGCGGCGACCGGGCCGATTTTTCGCTCTGTATGGCCAGCTTCCGGCCGGCTAAGGGCCCGAGCGGAAACAACCGAATCATTTCCGGACGCGCCTCATGCTACCTCGTCATGGTCGGCGAAGGCCGGCCATCCACGTCTTTGCTGCAAGCACAAAGAGAAGACGTGGATGCCGACCCCAGCCTTCGCTTGGGGCAGGCTCTGCGTCGGCATGACGATGTGGAAGCGACTGTTGCACCACGTGGAGCACTTATTTCCCGGCGAATCCCAACGGGGCGTGGGTTCATCATTTGCTCCGGCATGGGTCGCCGGGCAGCTCCATGCAACGGTGAATTTTATGCGATCTCTGCTTCGACAATGGTAAGCCACGGCCAGCGGACTCGATAGTCCTCGGCTTTCTGGCGGAACAGGCTTGGGCGTCCGATTTGCGGGTTCATTCGCAGGATACCATCGTGCATATCCTGTAGGCCGTTCGGGGCGTATAGTTCACCGCTTGAAACATCGATGCCGACGCAAGTGCAGGAAATCAGAAAGCGATCAATCCCTTCCCGGGAGAAGCGGAGTTGCGGATAAGCCGATCCGAAGCGCTGCTTGTACCAAAGATGGACGCGAGCCTGATTCTTTATCTCCACGGTTACGCCGAGGTCGCCACACAGCCTGCGGACACGCTGGATGACGGCATCTTCAGCCGCCCACGATAGGTCATCATCGTCGAAGTAGAATACGTCGTAATCCTTCACGCCCCAGCCTGCCGACCGCGAGGACACGCGATTCCAGACCGCTTGGAACAGGCAGCCAGCCGTCAAATAACACTGGTTCAGTGAAAGCGAGGGAAGCCGGGACAGAAGCTCAGCGTTGACCGGATTGAATGTCGCCCAGCGACGAAATTCCTCAGCCGATAGAGACACGACCGGTGCCTTTCGCATTCACGAAAGTGCCGTACCAACTAGATGTGCACGTCAGTTCCGCCGACATCGTGCCCCGCCAGGCGGAGCAGCACGTCGAACGCCCAGGGCACCACGCTATTGAGCGCCGCGCCCAGCGGGTCGAAGCCGGGGATCAGATGCGGCACGAGGATCAGCACGATCACCAGCACGATGCCGACGCGCTCTAGCTTTGCCCAGCTTCGCGCCAGCTCGAGCGGCAGCAGGCCGACCGCGATGCGTCCACCGTCCAGGGGCGGGATAGGCAGCAGATTGAACAGGCCCAGGACCAGGTTGGTCAGCATGAAATAGAACAGAAACAGTCCCACCACCGGGTGCTGGGCGATGACCACTTCGAGATAGTCGAGGCCGTTGTCGGCCAGGCCGGTTGGCGCCGGCAGCAGGAGCGCCGCCACCCAGGCGAGGAAGAAGTTCATCGCCGGGCCGGCCACCGCTACCACGGCCATCCCGCGGCGCGGGTCACGGAACTTCCAGGCCGACACCGGCACCGGCTTGGCCCAGCCGAACATGAAGACGACGCGATGGATGGTCAGCAACTGGAACAGCAGAAGGAAGCCTGGCAACAGGATGGTCCCGACGCGGTCGACGTGTCGGATCGGGTTGAGCGACAGCCGCCCTGCCAGCCGCGCCGTATCGTCGCCCAGCGCAAGCGCCATGTAGCCATGGGCCGCCTCGTGCAGGGTGATCGCCAGGATCGCGGGGATCACCGCCATGGCCACCTGAAAGATGAGGTCGGTCACGCCAGGAGCCGATCCCGCTCGACGGCCAGCGCCGCCGGATCGATCGCGCGCCGCCGGCGCGCCGCCAGGGCTCTCGCGGCGGCGAGGCGGGCCGAGGCGGCTCCGGTCAAATCCGGGCAGGTTGCCAGTAGATCGGCGGTGGGCGCCGGCTCGCCACTGCAAAACAACGCGATGTCGCAGCCTGCCGCGAGCGCCTGGCGTGCCAGGTTCGCCGGCGTGCCGGACAGCGCCTTCATCGCGAGGTCGTCGGTCACCAGAACTCCTCCAAAGCCGATCCGCCCGCGGATGATCGCCTCGATCACGGTCGGCGACAATGTTGCCGGTAGTGTGGCGTCCCATGCGGGATACACGATGTGCGCCGACATGGCCCAGGGCAGGTCGGTGTTCAAGGCGAACGGGAGCAGGTCGGCGGCGAGGTGGTTCGCCTCGACCCGAGGCAGCGACAGATGGCTGTCGACGCACGCGCGGCCATGCCCGGGGGCGTGCTTGGCGACCGGCTGTAGCCCCGCGGCCAGCAGGCCCGCCGCCATTGCCCTGCCCAGTCGCGCCACCGACGCGGGGTCGTTCGCCAGCGCGCGGTCACCGATGACGGCGTGCGCACCCGCGATGGCGAGGTCGAGCACCGGCGCGGCGACCGCGTCGAAGCCGGCGGTCGCACAATCGTGGCCGATCAGCGCGCCGGTCAGCCACGCGGCACGCAGGCCGGCCCCGCGCCGACGTCCGAACAGCGCGCCGAGCGATGCTGCCGGAGGATGCGCGCGCCAGTGGGGGGGCCGCAAACGCGCGACGCGGCCACCCTCCTGGTCCACCATCAGGATTGCCTGCGGCGGAAGGACACGGCGCAACGTGGCGACTAGGGATGCGAGCTGCGGCCGGTTCTCGATGTTGCGGGCGAAGAGGATCACGCCTGTGGGCGGGTATGCCCGGAACAGCGTCACTTCGTCCGAAGTCAGCGTCGGCCCGGCAATGCCGACGATGGCGGCTTTTCGGGCTCGTCCGAGAACAATTGAATTGCGTGCGGCTACGAAACCATTCCCCACGTCATGGCGGGCCCACGGGTCGGGCCTAAGGCCCGCCCGAGGACAGGCTCTGGCCCGCCATCCGCGTCTTTGCGACGCGGAACCCAGCGAAGGCGTGGATGGCAGGCCTTCGCCCACCATGACGTGTTGGATTGAGTCATGGCGAACACTTAGAACTTAGAAATCCGCGATCGAGCAGCCGGCACCCTTGGCGCGCACGCGCTCGCAGAATGCAGTGGCCTGAGCGACATCGCTGAACCCGCCTGTCCGCACGCGCCAAAGTGCGTGGCCGCTGCGCTCGGTCTTGCTGAAGGCCGGCTGGCGGTGAGCGAATAGGTCGGGCATGCGCTTCTCCAGCCGTTGCCATTCGCTACGTGCGGCGTCTTCGGACGTCACGGCGGCAAGTTGCACGAGCGCGCTCTTCGCGGGTGGCGCGGCGCGGTCTGGTGTGGACGCGACAGTACGCTTCTCAGCTGGCGCCGCCGGCTTTGCCGGGGCTGGCGCCGACACGGCGGCAATCGGTGCTGTCGCCGGCGCCGACACGGCGGCAGGCGGCGCGGGCGGAGGGGCGAGCATTGCCTGTGGCGCGGGCGCCTCTGTCGGCGGGGCCAGCTTGCCGCCATTCGTGTCGGCGCCGCCGGACATTTCATCACTTGAGCCGGCAATCTGCATGCCCCCCGGGTTCTCGGGCTTGACCCGGATCGGCCGGCTGTCGGCCTGAATGACCGGGACAGTGGTGCTCTGACGGCCCATCACCGACCAGCCGCCGATGATGGCCAGCAATGCGCCGCCGAGGCCGCCGGCGATCAGCGCCAGGCGCCGAGTTGCCGGATCCATGCGGTGCGAATGCCTGGGGATGCGGTAGGTGGGTCTGGGAATGCTCAGATCGTCCGACATCGGCGCCCCTCGTGCCTGGCGCCGTCCGCGAGCCAAGCCCGCTGATCAGCGCATTTCCTCGACGGGCTCGACGCCCATCACCGCCAGGCCGGAGCGAATCGTCACCGCTGTCGCCGCCACCAGTGCCAGCCTGGCCAGCGTCTCCACCGGCCGGTCCACCTGCAGGAATCGAAGCGTCGAATCGTCCTTGCCTCGGTTCCATAGCATATGAAAGTCGGCTGCCAAGTCATAGAGGAAAAACGCAATTCGGTGAGGCTCGTGTGCCTGGGCCGCCGCCTCGACGATGCGCGGCCACTGGGCTAGCCGCCGGATCAGCGCCAGTTCCGCCTCGGCTTGCAGGCTGTCCAGCGGAACGTCGGTCAGGGCTGCCTCCGTTACCTGCGGTGCGCCGAACATTTCGACGGCGGCACGCAGCACCGAGCGGCAGCGAGCGTGCGCGTACTGCACGTAGAACACCGGATTGTCGCGGGTCTGTGCCAGCGCCTGGTCGAGGTCGAACTCCATCTGCGCATCGGACTTGCGCGTCAGCATGGTGAACCGCACCGCGTCCTTGCCGACCTCGTCGAGCAGATCGCGCAACGTCACGTAGGTGCCGGCGCGCTTCGACATTCGCACCGGCTGGCCGCCGCGCATTATGTGCACGGTCTGGCAAAGGAGCGCCTCGAACGCCGTGTTGCCCTGCGACAGCGCCTTCACCGCTGCCTTCATGCGCTTCACGTAGCCGCCATGATCGGCGCCCAGCACATCGATCAGCACGTCGTAGCCGCGCCTCACCTTGTCCGCATGATAGGCGATGTCGTTGGCAAAATACGTGTTGGAGCCATCGGATTTGCGCAGCGGCCGGTCCACGTCGTCGCCGAATTGCGTGGCACGGAAGAGGGTTTGCGGCCGAGGCTCCCAATCGTCAGGTGTCTTGCCCTTGGGTGGTTCTAGCACGCCTTCGTAAATCAGTCCTTGCGAATGCAACCAATCGATCGCGGTGTCCACCGCACCGCTTTCGATAAGGGCGCGCTCAGAGCTGAACACGTCCTGTTTGACGCCAAGCTGATGCAGGTCCTCGCGGATTTCCTGCATCATCGCCTCGATGGTGAAGTCGCGCACGATATCGAGCCAGATTTCCGGCGCGCCGATGCCGCCGTCCGGTTGTGCGAGCGAGGTGCCGTATTGCTCCGCTAGACGTTCGCCGACCGGGATCAGATATTCGCCGCGATACTGCAGACCGCCGGGGACTTCGTCGGAAAAGTCTGCTTCGCTGAGCGTCGTGCCGATCGCCTGCAGATAGCGCCAATAGGCCGCCCAGGCGAGTGTGGTGACCTGCGCGCCGGCGTCGTTGATGTAGTATTCCGTGGTGACGTCGTAGCCGGCCTTGGCGAGCAGGTTGGCAAGTGCATCGCCGACGACGGCGCCGCGGCAATGGCCGATGTGCACCGGGCCGGTGGGGTTGGTGGAGACGTATTCGACGTTGACCCGTATTCCGGTGCCGATAGTGCTGTCGCCGTAGGCCGAGCCGGCGCGCAGGATTTCGGATAATGCGCTGTGGAATTCAGCAAGATTGACGCGGATGTTGATGAACCCAGGGCCTGCGACTGCGACGTCAATGATCTGAGGCAACTCGCGCAGCTTGCCGGCTATATTCAAGGCGAGCTCACTCGGGTTCGTACGGGCGTGGGGCGCGAGAACCATTGCAGCATTGGTCGTCATGTCGCCGTGGCTCGGATCGCGCGGCGGCCCAACCGCGATGCGCGCCCTGATCGCATCGTTCAACGGAATCGAGGGCGGCAGCACGCTTAGCACGATGTCGCGCATGTGCGCATAAACGTCGTTGGTCATGTCAGCACATTTTCATCATCAATGGTCATGCGCCCACACCTCCGCCCCCACCGTCATGGCCGGGCTTGACCCGGCCATCTCCGCGCTCAAGCAAGTTGATCATAGAGGTCACTCCAATCCGGGTTGTTGGCTGCAATCAATGCCACCTTCCAGGCATGAGACCAATGTTTCAAATTCTTCACGCGCTGGATTGCATTGCGAATGTCGTCGTGGTGCTCGACATAGACCAGGCGCTTGAGATTGTACCGTTTGGTGAACCCTTCAATCAAGCCCTCTTTATGCTGCCAAATACGCTGGGCAAGATTGCTTGTTACTCCGACATAGAGCGTACCGTCGCGTCGGTTGGTCACGATGTAAATCCACGCACCTAACATTGTGCAAGCCGCGACGAGACGTACTCCATGGCGCACGAGATGGCCGGGTCAAGCCCGGCCATGACAATACTGGTCGCGCGTAGGCATGCCATGACCATAGGGATCGCGCTAAGGCATGCTCTGATGATACGGGTTGGGTTTAGGCGTGCCCTGACGATAGGGGTTGGGTTTAGGCACGGCCTGACAGCACGGATCGCGCTTAGGCATGCTCTGGCGATAGGGGTTGGGTTCAGGCGTGCACTGACGATAGGGGTTTGGTTTAGGTACGGCCTGACAACACGGGTCGCGCTTAGGCATGCTCTGGCGATAGGGGTCGGGTTCAGGCGCGTCCTGACCACAGGGGCCGCGTTAAGCCTCGCCATGACGATAGGGGTCGGGTTTCGGCCCGCCGTGGAGATCGGGGTAGTGTAGAGCCACAACGTGACGGCAACTGTTGGGTTTACCCACGTCCTGTCGATAGGGGTGGGGCTTCGGCGCGCCGATGGGGCGACGGTAAGTCGTGACAGTCCCTGCCGCCCCGACCGCGATGAAATTATCATCCGCTTACCGACAGATCGGTCAGCCTGCGGTGCTCGTCCATCGCATACCGGTCGGTCATTCCGGCAATATAGTCGCCCACGATTGTCGCGGCACGCTGCAATCCCGACTCGCCGGCACGCGCGCGCCAGTCGTCGGGCAGCAGTGAGGTGTCCGCGTGCAGCAGGCGGAACAGCTCCGTGGTCAGCACCCGCGCCTTCGTCGTCATGCGATTCACCCGCCAGTGGCGATACATCCGCGCGCGGAGGAAATCCTTGATCACCTGGTTCGCCTCGGCGATCGGCGGGCTGAATGCCACCACCTTCTGCTTCGCTCGGCGCACCGCATCGGCGTCGCGCGGCTCCAGCTTCGCGATCCGCCGCCGCGTTTCGGCAATGAGGTCGGTGACCATCACGTCGATGACCCGCCGGATCGTCTCGTGGCGCAACCTGGGCGGTGGCACGTCCAGGCTGGACATACGGGCCGCGGCCAACGCCTCGCCGACCACCGGAAGGTGAGAAATCTCCTCGGGCCCGAACAGTTGCGCGCGCAACCCATCGTCCAGATCGTGGCTGTGATAGGCCACGTCATCGGCCAAAGCGGCAACCTGGGCCTCCGCGCTGGCATGGGTGGAAAGTTCCAGCCGGTGCCGCTCGTTGTATTCGGCGATGTAGGCGGGCGGGTTGCGCAGCGGGCCGTTGTGCTTGGCTAGGCCCTCCAGCGTCTCCCAGGTCAGGTTCAGCCCGTCCCACCCGGCATAGCGGCTCTCCAGCAGCGTCACGACGCGCAGGCTTTGGGCATTGTGGTCGAAGCCGCCAAACGGCTTTGTCGCCAGGTTGAGCGCATCCTCGCCGGCATGGCCGAACGGCGGGTGGCCGAGGTCGTGGGCCAGCGCGAGCGCCTCGGTCAGGTCCTCGTCCAGGGCAAGTTCACGGGCGACCGAGCGGGCGATCTGCGCCACCTCGATCGAATGGGTCAGCCGCGTGCGGAAGAAATCGCCCTCATGGTTGACGAACACCTGCGTCTTGTATTGCAGCCTGCGGAACGCCGTGGAGTGGATGATCCGGTCGCGGTCGCGCTGGTAGGTCGAGCGCGTTGGCGCCTCCGGCTCGTGGTGCAGCCGGCCTCGCGACGAACCGGCATGCACGGCATAAGCCGCCAGGTTGGCACCACGCGTCATGACGGGCGGGCTTACACCGCCCTGGGCATGGCTTCAATTGCGAGCCGGGACACCCTATGTTGCCGACTATGGAACAGTTTGGTCTGACCGAGCGGGCCGCCGCCCGCATTGCCGAGATCGTCGCCGCCGAGGGACGCCAGGCCGCGCTGCGGGTTGCGGTGCTGGCCGGAGGGTGCAGCGGCTTTCAGTACCAGTTCGAGCTCGACGACACCCCGCAGGCGGACGATCTGCTGATCGAGCGCGGGGCGGCGAAGGTGCTGGTCGATCCGGCGAGCCTGGACCTGCTGGCGGGCTCCGAGCTGGACTACACTGACGAACTGATGGGCAGCCACTTCGCGGTGCGCAACCCGAACGCCAAGTCGGCCTGCGGCTGCGGGACCAGTTTCTCGATTGATTAAGCAGAATTCACCACAAAGACACGAAGGCACGGAGGACCTTTGTGCCTTCGTGTCTTTGTGGTGAACCTATCCTTGTCATGAAAATCGCCACCTGGAACGTCAACTCCATCCGCCAGCGGGAAAAGCACGTCGCAAGCTGGCTGGAGCGCTGCCAGCCCGATGTGCTGATGCTGCAGGAGATCAAGTGCGAGGCTCCGGCCTTCCCGGCGCTGTCCTTCCACGGCCTGGGCTACCAGACGGAAGCGGTGGGCCAGAAGTCCTACAATGGCGTCGCCGTGCTCTCCCGCCTGCCGTTCACCGTGACGCACCGCGCGCTGCCCGGCCTGCCGGCCGATGACGCCCAGTCGCGCTACCTGGAGATCGAAACCGACGGCCTCACCATCGCCGGCATCTACCTGCCGAACGGCAATTCCGGCGGCGAGGCGGGCTTCGCCTACAAGCTGGCCTGGCTCGATCGACTGGCGGAACGAGCCGAGGCGCTGCTGGAGGGCGACACGCCGCTGGTCATCACCGGCGACTTCAATGTGTGCCCGGCCGAGGAGGACGCGGCTCCCGGCGCAATCTCGCCGACCGACGCTCTGGTGCGCCCCGAGAGCCGCGCGCGCTACCGGCGCCTGCTCTGGCATGGCCTGACCGACGCGGTCCGCGCGGTGCATCCGCACGGTGCGGTCTACACGTTCTGGGACTATCAGGCCGGGGCCTGGCAGCGCGACAGCGGCTTGCGGATCGACCATGCGCTGTTGTCGCCCACGCTCGCCGAACGCCTGGTTTCCGCGGCGCCGGATCGGCAGGAACGCGCGGAACCCCAGCCATCCGACCACGTCCCAGTGGTCATCGAGTTGCGCTGAGGCTTATCTCCAGTGCGCCGGGACCCACACGTACCGGTGGCCGTTCCATCGCCAGTCGCCCGGGACATATTCGCCGCGACGTGGCCCACCGTAGACCGAGCGTCCTTGGATCCAGACGTAGTGATAGCCGTTCCAATGCCAGTGGCCGGGCTCCCAGTAGTAGCCATGGCGCGGCGGCGGCGGCGCCTCGACGCGTGGCGGCGGCACCGGCCCGTACGGGTTCGGCGGGGGCGGCGGCGGCTGCGCAACGGCGGCGCCGATGCCGAGTCCGAGCAGGGCCACGGCAGCCCAGACAGCAACCAATCGCTTCATTGCTCAATCTCCTGCAACGGCATGCCGACGGAAGTTCTCACGCGTGCCGTTAACATGCGGTCGCGAATCGTAACAAGGTCCTGTGACTCTGTGCAGGTCAAACATCCGCGCCGCAGAAACTCCGAACGATCCCCCGCGACTTGTGCTGACCCCTGCCTCCGGCCTGTAAATTCCGGCATAATCTCCCTCTCAAAACGGCCGTCACTCCGCTGGCACGGCCTTGTCGTGAGTGAACACGGGCGCCATCGCATCGAAGACGCCGTCGCGCCGGACGAGCGCATGGAAGAGCGCTGCCGCGACGTGCACCAGGATCAGTGCGAAGAATACGAAGGCAAGGCAGAAGTGCACATTCCAGAACAGCGCGTGAAGGCTGTCGCTCTGCGGCAGGATCGCCGGAAGATGCACGCTGTCGAACAGCACGACCGGATAGGCGGCCGCCGATAGCATCGCCCAACCGATGAGCGGCATGCCGATCATCAGGGCGTAGAACGCGTAATGCGACAGATGCGCCGCGAGTTTCATCGGCTCGGGCAGGTCGGCCGGCAGCGGCGGCGCACCGTAGCGCAGGCGCACCGCCAGGCGGAGCACCGCGAGCACCAGGATCGCGATACCAAGCGGTTTGTGGATCGATACCAGCGTGAGATATTTCGGCATGACGGTGGACACCATGCCCACGCCGATGAACAGCATGGCAAGAATACACACCGCCATGAGCCAGTGGAGCAGACGCTGGAGCGGGGTGAAACGTTGGCGATCATCCATCATGGCTTGGAGTCCGTTCGGGGGTAGTACTTGGCCTCCGCCGTGCGACGGTCAAATGACTTCGCGTAGGCCGACGACCGCGCGGCCGGGAACGGATCGTCCGATGTCCGTATGCCGGCCGGCAGCACCGTCGGATCAAAGTTGATGTCGCGGCATGGGCCGTCCCGCTCGGCTTCGATCTGCTGCACGATGAGCGTGCCGACCTCGACGGTGCGGCGGTCCTCTGGCCAGGCCTTGCTCGGGTCCACGGTGGCATCGCCAGGATTGGCGACGGTGACCACCATCGTCCAGCGCTGCGGTCCGCTCAGGACCCGCTCGGTGATCTCGTGTTCGAGGAAGTCCGGGCCGCGCTTCGCGAGATCATCGGGCGAAACCGAGACCGGTTGCGCCGCCGGCAGAAGCGACCATCTCACCGCATGCTCCGCGCCGGAACTGTCGGTGAACACGAAACTGTTGAGACTGTTGTAGCGCTCGTCCGCGTAGCTGCCGGTCCAGGGGGCGCTCTTGGCCCACGCGCCGAACGCCGCGATCTCCGGGTGTGCGCCGGCGAATATCTTCATCGCATTCGGGTCCTTGCTGGCCGAGGCCAGCAGCAGTTCGTAAAACGCTTGCGGCGTCGACACCGGAAAGAACGGAAGGTCGATCATGGCGGTGCGCCATTCCTGCCCGTCCGGCGTCGAAATCCGCAGTCCCATGCCCCGCACCCGGACGGTCGCATCCGGCGCGTTTGGATCAGGAGTTCCGAGATTGAACCGTCCGAGGGCAGGATACTGACCGCGGGCGAAAACCTGGGCATGCGAGAGCACCGACCCGGCCCCATTTGCTTCGAACGTGCCTGTGAAGCAGATGCCCTTGGCGTGGTTCCGACGATGGCCGAGCGGCTCACCGGCGGCAGGGGCAAACGCATCCACCAGCCTGTCCGGCGTGAGGCGCTGAGGCGAGAGCCATCCTGCCGTGTAGGCGAAGGCAGCGGCACCGCCACCAATGATGGCAGCGATGAGCGCCAGCGATCCAAGGACGGAACGCGTGGACGACTGGGGTGGCTGGCTCATTCAAATCTCACCAATGTTGCCTTGGTCAGATATCCGCGTAGCAGTGCGTCTCCCCCTCGGCGCCGGGATGCGTCACCGCGCCGAGATGCGCGGGACCCACCAGTTGCGCGTACTTCCAGATCGCCCCGCTGTTGTAGTCGGTCTTGCGCGGCTGCCAGGCTGCGCGGCGGGCCGCCAGTTCGGCGTCGGACAACACCACGTCGATGGTGCCCTTCCCGGCGTCGATGACGATCCTGTCGCCGTTGCGCAGCAGCGCGATAGGTCCGCCCACCGCCGCCTCGGGTCCGACATGGCCGACGCAGAAGCCGCGCGTGGCGCCTGAGAAGCGGCCGTCGGTGATCAGCGCCACGTCCTTGCCCTTGGTCTCGCTCTGCCCATAGATCGCCGCGGTGGTGGACAGCATCTCGCGCATCCCCGGCCCACCTTTCGGGCCCTCGTAGCGAACCACGATGACATCGCCCGGCTTGTAGGCGCGCAGTTGCACCGCGGCGAAGGCTTCTTCCTCGGAGTCGAAGCACAGGGCGGTGCCCTCGAAGCGCAACTGATCCCGCTCCATGCCCGCGACCTTCACGATCGCGCCGTCGGGTGCCAGATTGCCCTTCAACCCAACCACGCCGCCGGTCGGCGACATCGCGTTCGACACCGGATAGACCACGTCCTGGTCGGTCGGGAACACGACGTCCTTGAGATTCTCCGCCATGGTCCTGCCGGTGACGGTGATGCAGTCGCCGTGCAGCAGCCCGCCATCCAGCAGTGCCTTCAGCACAACCGGAATGCCGCCGACGCGATGGATGTCCAACGCCACGTATTTGCCGCCCGGCTTGAGGTCGGCGATGTACGGCGTGCGGCGCATGATCTCCACCACATCGTCCATGGTGAAGCGGATACCGGCCTCGTGCGCGATCGCCGGAAGGTGCAGTCCCGCATTGGTGGACCCACCGGTGGCGCCCACCACCACCGCCGCATTCTCCAGCGCCTTGCGGGTGACGATGTCGCGCGGGCGCAGCCTGCTGTCGAGCAGCGCCATCACCGCGCGGCCGGATTCCACGGCCCAGCGGTCGCGGTCCTCGTACGGCGCCGGCGCACCGGCCGAACCGGGCAGCGCCAGGCCGATCGCTTCGCTCACCATCGCCATCGTGTTGGCGGTGAACTGGCCGCCGCACGCGCCCGCCGATGGACACGCCACGCATTCAAGCTCGTGCAGTTCCTCGTCCGACATTTTCCCCGCGGAGTGCTGACCGACCGCCTCGAACACGTCCACCACCGTCACGTCGCGGTTCTGGAAGCGACCGGGCAGGATCGACCCGCCATACATGAACACGCTGGGGACATTCAGCCGCACCATCGCCATCATCATGCCCGGCAGCGACTTGTCGCAGCCGGCCAGCCCGACCAGCGCGTCATAGCAGTGTCCGCGCATCGTCAGTTCGACGGAATCCGCGATCAGGTCGCGCGACACCAGTGAGGACTTCATGCCCTGGTGGCCCATGGCGATGCCGTCGGTCACCGTGATCGTGGTGAATTCGCGCGGCGTGCCGCCAGCCTCGTTCACGCCCTTTTTCACCGACTGCGCCTGGCGGGAGAGCGCGATGTTGCACGGGGCCGCCTCGTTCCAGCAGGTCGCGACGCCGACGAAGGGCTGGTCGATCTCGTCCTGCGTCAGCCCCATCGCGTAGTAGTAGCTGCGGTGCGGAGCGCGGCCGGGTCCGACGGTCACGTGGCGGGACGGCATCCTTGATTTGTCCCAGCGCCTGGTCAGCATCGTCGTGTCCTTTCATGACCCCAAGGGGCGATTATCGTAGCGCGGTTATAGCGCCGGCGGGCCGATCGCCAAATGGTGGGAAGCAGGCGCGGGTCGTGTCCGGTTCGACGTGCGATGTTGGCGCCATTCCGGGCGCCGTGTTAGCCTACTTGCGAAGAGTGCGTTCAGGCAGGTGCCGTGCCAGGTTTTCGGTTCGGCGCCAGGCGACTTCCACCAGAAGACGTTCGGGTAGAACACGAACCATGGGAGGGGATGATGCGAACTCTGTTGTTGGCCGGTTCATTCGTGGCGATGTTGCCGTTATGCGGTTACGCCCAGACCGCGCAGGAACTGGAAAACGGCGCGAACGATACCGCCAACGTCTTGAACTACGGCATGGGCTACAGCCTGCAACGCTACAGCCCGCTTACACAGATAAACCGCCAGACCGCCAAGAACCTCGTCCCGGTATGGAACTACAGCTACGACGACAACCACAGCGAAGAATCGCAGCCGCTCATTTACAAGGGCGTGCTCTACGTCACGACCAATTCGGCGACGATGGCGCTGAACGCGCGCACCGGCGAGCAGATTTGGAAGACCAAGGTCGAATATCCGCCGGAGGTGCCGCGCATCGTGTGTTGCGGCATCATCAATCGCGGCGCCGCGCTGTATGACGGCAAGCTGTTTCGCACGACGCTCGATGCCAACGTGATCGCGCTCGATGCGGCGACCGGCAAGGAACTGTGGCGATCGAACGTCATCGACTATAAGACCGGCTACTCGCAGACGGTTGCACCGCTGATCGCCGACGGTGTGGTGATCACCGGCATTTCCGGCGCCGAATACGGCATCCGCGGCTTCATCGATGGCTGGGATCCGGGCACGGGCAAGCACCTATGGCGGACCTTCACGGTGGCAGGCCCGGACGATCCGAACGGCAAGTCCTGGCCCGGCGATACGTGGCAGCACGGCGGCGGCTCCTCGTGGATCACCGGATCATTCGATCCCGAACTGCACACCGTCTATTGGGGTACCGGCAACACCGGATCGTGGAACCCGACGCAGCACCCGGGCGACAATCTCTACACGTGTTCGATCCTCGCGCTCGATCCGAAGACCGGCCAGATGAAGTGGCACTTTCAGTTCTCGCCGAATGATCCGTATGACTACGACAGTGTCGCCGAGATGGTGCTGGCGACGCTCGACATCGGGGGCAAGCCGACCAAGGTGGTGATGGATGCCAACCGCAACGGCTTCTTCTACGTGCTCGACCGTACGAACGGAAAGCTGATCGCAGCCAATCAATATGCCCACCAGACCTGGGCGAAGGGGATCGATATCGAGACCGGCAAGCCTGTGCCGACCGAGATCACCGATCAGGTCCGCGCGGGCAAGGAAGTCGATGTCTGGCCGGGTGCCATGGGCACAAAGAACTGGAGCCCTGTTTCGTACAATCCCCCCACCGGCCTCGTCTACGCGAACACACTGTTGTTCGGCATGCACGACAAGCCGGTCGACGTGCAGTATCGCCCCGGTCTTACCTACTGGGGCGCCGATATCTCGTGGCTCTGGCCCGATGGCCCGCGCGGCTATCTGAAGGCGATCGATCCGCTCACCGGCAAAACGAAATGGCAGGTGCCGAGCGACATCCCGCGGTTTTCCGGCGTGCTTTCAACTGCCGGCGGCGTCGTGTTCACCGGCCAGCTGACCGGCGAATTCGAAGCGTTCGATGCGGATAACGGAAGCAAGCTCTGGCAGTTCAGGACCGGGTCCGGCATCGAAGGCCAGCCGGTCACCTGGATGCAGGATGGCGTTCAGTACGTCGCGGTCTCGAGTGGCATCGGCGGCGTCTATGCGCTGTTCTCCGGTGACGAGCGGCTGGCGAAGGTTCCGGCCGGCGGTTCGCTTTGGGTGTTTGCGCTCACCCGTTAGCATCATTCTCTGTGCGAGGCGCTCGCAAGGGCGTCTCGCAGGTTTCCTGGATGTTTGCATGCAACGCGCTTTCGTACTTATCGCAGCAGCGTCGATCTGCTGCGGCGTCTCGGGCGTGCGCCGGCCGCATGCCGAGCAGGCGCCGCCCACTCGGGCGGAATTCACTGAGGGCGAGCAACTCTTCTCGGCGATCTGCTCGCATTGCCATGGGCCGCACATGGTCAATCCAGGCACCATATCGTTCGACCTTCGCAAATTTCCGCATGATGACGAGGCGCGATTTCTCAATTCGGTGAGGAATGGCAAGAACAGCATGCCGCCATGGAAGGACGTTTTGAACCCTGATGAGATCGAGGCGATCTGGGCGTATGTTCGCACCGGTGGCAAGGAACCGTGACGCCATGTCCCATCCCTGCCGCCGCATGCTGGCAGTTCTCGGCTGGTTTATGGCTACGTCCGGCCTGCCGGCACTGGCCGATGCGCCTTTGCGCGTGTGTCTGCAGGCTGACGACCCGCCGCTGTCGTCACGGCGCTCCGGTGACGCGAGCGGCTTCGATGTTGCCATCGCTAAACTGATAGCGGAACGGCTTGGGCGGCCGCTGGAGATCCAGTGGTTCACGACCCGGGACGACCCCGACAGCAATCCGGTGACGGAAGCCGATGCGCTGCTGTCAGACGGACATTGCATGTTGGTCGCGGGCTACCCGCTGGTGGCGGATCAGTTGGGGCGGCCGCGCGCCGGGACGGGGAAACTGCCCCCGTTCGACGGGGCGAAACCGGACGACCGTCGGCGCTGGATCAGCCTGGGCGAACTGGTCCCCACGCGACCCTACCGGTTCGACGCGATTACTGTGGCGCTGTCGGCCGCTCATGCGGATCGATCGGTGCAAACTCTGGCCGACCTGAAGGACCTCAGAGTTGGTGTGGTGATCCACGGCCTGCCTGATCTGATCGCGATGTCCTACCGGGCGGGACTGCTTGCCGAACGGGTCGTTCACTTCAACCAATCGCGTGCGGTGTTTTCCCAACTGGAGAGCGGCGACATCGACGCAGCGCTCGTCGATCAGCGTGAACTCGACGCCTGGCGGCTCGCTCATCCTGAAACGCACGTTGCGGCGACTGGCTACCGGCATTCGATCGGCTTCAACATTGGTTTTGTCGGACTTGCGACCAGCGGCGCGCTGATCGGGCGTGTCGATGCGATCATTGCCGACCTACTCGCCCGTGGCACCCTGATCGAGATCGCGCAGGCCAGCGCGTTGACCTATTTCCCGCCGCGTATGCCCGAAGTCTCGCCCGGATTGGCGCTGGGTGCGTTGAGTGGTGACTGATAACCTGACGCACACCGCTCGTAACCACTACCGCTGAAGCACGAGTTACCGTCTCTTAGCCGTCACGCCCGGCAATGACGTATTTGCGTGTCGCGACTCACATCCTCCCCATCGGAGGCGACAGCAATTCGTCAGCGGCCTTCTTCTGCTCGTCGCTCAGCACGGCATAGAGAGCGGTTTCGGCCGCAGCGGTCGCCTTCAGTGCCTCCAGCCGCGACGACAGCATCTTGATCTCGTGCTCGGCCTGTTCGGGCGCGGAGGCGGTCGCCCCATCGTGCATCATCTGGTCGTGCATCTGGTCGTGCATCGTCATCATCGCCTTGGCGTTCGCGCGTAGCACGTCGGCAAAGCCGCTCCATTGCTGCGACTGTGCGTCGGTGATCTTGAGCTCGGTCTTGAGGAAGGCGATGCGTCCCTCGACATGGCGCGGCTGCATCATCGGCATCATGCCAGCCCCGTCGCCGCCCATCATCATCTGATGTCCTTGCGCGCCCATGGCATGACCCTGGGCAGGCCCCATGGCCTGGCCGGCAGCGTGATGATGCGCGGTGTGGTCCTGCTCCTGCGTGGTCTGGGCCTGTGCGACCGTCAGCGCGGACGCCAGGGCGACCGCTGCAAGGCCGGAACTGATCGGGAATGACATGGCGTGCTCCATTCGGATTGAATTGGTTCGGCGTGTTACGTCCGTCAGCGGCACCCGCCACGGGCCGGACGCCGCTACCTCGTCATGCGACCTATCGTCGCGACCAGTTCCTCGACCTTGTGCCGCTGCTCGACCGGATCGCCCGAAACGAAGGCGCCGGCGACACAGTGCGACACATGATCCCGCAGGATCTCCTCCTCCACCTTATGGAGCGCGGCGCGCACCGCATTGATCTGGGTCAATACGTCCACACAGTAGCGGTCGTCCTCCACCATGCGGAGCACACCGCCCACCTGGCCCTCGATGCGCTTCAGCCGCGCCCCGACGGATCGTTTTGTTGCCTCGTGCATCTTGTTACCATACCCTGGTGGGGTATATATAGCGCAACGGCCTGTTGCACGCAACCCAACATGAAGATCGAATCCGATGTCCGCAAAGCACGACGCCTCTCCGCTGTCAGTGGACACCGATCCTGTCTGCGGCATGACGGTCGATCCGGCGACGTCGCGCCATCGCTTCGAGCATGGCGGCGTCACCTTCCATTTCTGCGGCGCTGGCTGCCAAGGAAAATTCGCAACCGATCCGCACAGGTATCTGGAACCCGAGCACGACGAGGCTCCGTCCATCGCTACCTACACCTGCCCGATGCATCCCGCGGTCCGCCAGATCGGCCCGGGCAGCTGCCCGATCTGCGGCATGGCGCTGGAACCGCTGACGATCGTCGCCGAACCGGAAGCCAATCCCGAACTCGCCGACATGAGCCGGCGGTTCTGGATCGGCCTTGCGCTTACCGCCCCAGTGGTTGCGCTGGAAATGGGCGGTCATTTTCCGGGCATCGACCTGCGTCATCTGATTGGGCCGGGCCTGGTGAACTGGCTGCAATTCGTCCTGGCCAGCCCGGTGGTGATCTGGGCAGGCGGGCCTTTCTTCCAGCGCGGCTGGGACTCGCTGCTCCAGCGCAGCCTGAACATGTTCACGTTGATCGCGCTGGGGACTGGGGCGGCATGGCTTTACAGCGTTATCGCGACGATCGCGCCCGGCGTCTTCCCCGCCGGCTTCCGCAGCGCGGACATGGGCGTTGCGGTGTACTTCGAGGCCGCAGCCGTCATCACGGTGCTCGTGCTGCTCGGGCAGGTGCTCGAATTGCGGGCCCGCGAGCAGACCGGCGGCGCGATCCGTGCATTGCTCAATCTTGCCCCGAAGACGGCCCGGCGTATCACTGTTGACGGCACGGACGAGGAGATCGCGCTCGACCAGGTCCATCCCGGCGACCGCTTGCGCGTCCGCCCTGGGGACGGCGTGCCGGTGGACGGCGCGGTGTTGGAGGGAGCCAGCGTCGTCGACGAATCCATGATCACTGGCGAATCGATGCCGGTGGCGAAGCGGCCTGGCGATCGGGTGATCGGCGGGACGGTCAATGGCACCGGCGCTTTGGTCATGCACGCGGAACAGGTGGGGTCAGAAACCGTCCTCGCACGCATCGTCGCAATGGTCGCCGAGGCGCAGCGTTCGCGCGCGCCGATCCAGCGCCTTGCCGATATTGTGGCAGGCTGGTTCGTGCCGGCGGTGATCGCCGTTGCGCTGATTGCGTTCGCAGCCTGGGCGCTTTGGGGACCAGCCCCTGCCGTCACCTATGCCCTGATCGCCGCCGTTTCGGTGTTGATCATCGCCTGTCCCTGCGCGCTCGGTCTCGCGACGCCGATGTCGATCATGGTCGGCATCGGCAAGGGTGCCGGAGCCGGCGTGCTGATACGCTCGGCAGAGGCGCTGGAGCGGCTGGAGAAGATCGACACGCTGGTCGTGGACAAGACCGGCACGCTGACCGAGGGCAAGCCGCGCGTGACCGCGGTCGTGGCGGAGGCCGATTGGACGGAAGCCGGGCTACTGCCGCTGGCCGCGGGGTTGGAGAGGGCCAGCGAGCACCCGTTGGCTGCCGCCATCGTTGCAGCGGCGCAGCGGCAAGGGCTTGTCATTGCAGAACCGGCCGAATTCCAGTCGATCACCGGCAAGGGCGTCATGGGAACGGTGAACGGTCGTTCTGTCGCGCTGGGCAATCGGGGGCTGATGCAGGATCTGGGCGTCGCGCCGGGCGCACACGACGCCAGGGCTGAGGCGTTGCGGCAGGATGGCGCCACCGCGCTCTATCTCGCCGTCGATGGCAGCCCGGCCGGCATCATCGCCGTCGCCGATCCGATCAAGGCGACCACGTCCGGTGCGCTCGACAGGCTGCGCGCGCGAGGCATCCGCATCGTGATGCTGACCGGCGATACGCGGACCACCGCCGAGGCCGTCGCACGGCGACTGGGCATCGAGCAGGTCGAGGCGGAGGTGATGCCGGAGGACAAGCACGCGGTCGTTCGTCGTCTGAAGGGCGAGGGGCGCATTGTCGCGATGGCCGGAGATGGCGTGAACGATGCGCCTGCCCTGGCTGCCGCCGATGTCGGCATCGCTATGGGGACCGGCACCGAGGTGGCGATGGCGAGCGCCGGAGTGACATTGGTGAAGGGCGACCTATTGGGCATCGCGCGTGCCATCACGCTGAGCAGCGCGACGATGCGCAACATCCGGCAGAACCTGTTCTTTGCTTTCGCCTACAACGTGATCGGCGTTCCGATCGCGGCGGGCGCGCTGTATCCGCTCTTCGGGGTTCTGCTGAGCCCGGTGATCGCGGCTTTGGCGATGTCGCTCAGTTCCGTTTCGGTGATTGGCAACGCATTGCGGTTGCGGGGCGTGCGGCTCTGAGTTCCAAACCGCTCCCGCACTCTGCCATCGTGCCGGCTCGGAAGTATCGGTGGTGCAGCGCTCATCTGGCGCCGCCGTGAATCATGCTGGCACGAAACTATCGAACACTGCCCTTCCTGCGAATTGGACAAAGAACTGTTCTACGGCGCGCTGGGCGTCAGGACGCTTACGCGACTGGGAGGCGTGCCCAAAATCTCACACGCAGGTGTGTCACAAAATCGTTATGGCCGCGTGATATAACGGCGGCGTTACCGAAACTTGGCGGCGCGCACGGGCCTTTATCGTGCGCGTCGTCCCTTTACGGCGCTGGGCCGACAGCAGATCATTACGCTCACGCCAAAGTGCAATTACATCATTACGATCTGATGGTAGAAAGAACCATTGGCGAAGCTTGCAGCGCAGGGAGTTGTGCCCCTGGGCCGACTGCGGTTCTCGTGACTGGTGGTGGATGTGTGGTGGCGGCGGGCCGGAGGTCTCCATTCCTCCGGCCTTGCAGCGCCACGGTGACGCCAGTGACCATCAGGGTTCCCCCTTTTTATCGCGGCGGGTGAGGTGCGACCCGCGTCGGTGCTTGGACGCGCAGGCTGACAGGTGCGCGCGGATCGATGCCGGGGGGTCGTGTAGGTCCTGGCGGTCAGGCCGTGCATCCCGAGCTGCAGTCCTGTCCGTCCAGGCGCGCGGGTGTCGCTCGACGCGCGTTGGGCGCCCCTGGAGCGCCACGGAATGCGCTGAGTCGGAATCTGCGGTCAGCGTGGGAGGGGCGCCAACTTCTCATAGACCGCCATCGCCGCGGCAAACCACCGGCATAGCGAAGGGCAGGGCCCTCCGGCCCTGCATGGCCCCCGGGCGGCACCGGTTTTCCAGGATGGTTCACCCAGGCAATGAGAACCATGGCGACGGCGGTGAGCGACGCGGCCGCTTCGCATTGGCTGGCGCCGGGGCGATTTTGTCACTTGCATCATAGAAGCGACGGGGCTATACATAGCTTGCGTGATGAAAGTGACGGCCGGAGAAGACCATGCAACGAAAGAGCTTCGAAGCCATGTCCTGCCCGATCGCCCGCAGCCTGGAGCGCGTCGGCGAATGGTGGAGCATCCTGATCCTGCGCGACGCCTTCCGTGGGCTGACGCGCTTCGACCAGTTCCAGAAGAGCCTGGACATCGCGCCGAACATCCTGACGCGGCGGCTCAACGCGCTGGTCGAGTCCGGCCTGCTGGAACGCCGCGCCTACAGCGAACGCCCGCCGCGCCACGAGTACATGCTGACTGAACGAGGCCGCGACTTCCGGCCAGTGCTCTGGGCGCTGCTCGCGTGGGGCAACCGGCACTTCGCCCCGGAGGGGGCCAGCGTCATCGTCATCGACACCGAGACGGGCGAGCCAGCCGACCCCGTTCTGGTCGACCGGCGCAGCGGCAAGGTGATGGTCGAGCCCGCGTTCCGCTCCGTGCCCGGTCCGGCGGCGGACGGGAGCCAGTCATGAGCGCGCACGCAGTCGAGCGCGAGATCATCGCACGTCCCTCCCATAGGCATGCGAGCATCTCGCACAGGCAGTTCGGTCTCGCGGGAGCGGCCCTGCTGGTCGCCGTCGGGGCGGCAGGGTACGGTCATCACTGGTGGACCGTCGGCCGCTTCATCGAGAGCACCGACGATGCCTATGTCGGCGGCGACGTGACGGTGATCGCGCCGAAGGTCGCCGGCTTCATCGCCGATGTCGCGGTCACCGACAACCAGGCGGTGCACGCCGGCGACCTGCTGGTGAAGCTGGACGACCGGGATTACCGCGCGGCGTTGGCGAAGGCGGCTGCCGCGGTGGCCGGGCAGCAGGCCACGCTGGCCAACCTCGATGCGAGCCGCCGTTTGCAGGAGGCGGTGATCGCCCAGGCAAAGGCAGACCTGACCGCTACCGCGGCCGAGATTACCCGCACCGGATACGACGTTGATCGCTATCGCAGCCTCGCGCAGGATCAGTTCGGGTCCCGGCAGCGGTTCCAGCAGGCGGATGCCGATCATGAGAAGGCGCTCGCCGCCGATGCCAGGGCACGCGCGGCACTGGATGCGACTCAGCGCGAGCTCGAGGTCATCGACACGCAGAAGCAGCAGGCGGTTGCCGCACTGGCCGGCGCGATCGCCGACCGCGATACCGCGCAGCTCAACCTGGACTACACCGAACTTCGCGCGCCGATCGACGGCACGGTGGGCAATCGCAGCGCGCGCACGGGCGCCTATGCCACGGTGGGTGCGCAGCTCGTGTCGCTGGTACCGGCGCACGGACTTTGGGTGGACGCGAACTTCAAGGAAAGCCAGCTCGCGCGCATGCATGCTGGGATGCCGGTGACGATCCAGGCCGATGCGCTCTCCGGCGAGCTTATTCACGGCTATGTCGCGAGCCTCGCGCCTGCGACCGGGGCGGTGTTCAGCGTGCTGCCGCCGGAGAACGCGACCGGCAACTTCACCAAGATCGTGCAGCGCGTGCCGGTGCGCGTCGCGCTGGACGGCAATGCCGCGACGTTGGGCAGGCTGCGGCCGGGCCTGTCGGTCACCGCCGAGGTCGACGAGCGATGAGCGCGACCACTGCGGACATCCTGGTCGCGCCGGCGACGCGGCCGGGGGAGCTGTCGCTGCCCGCGAAGGTATTCGCCTTCGCCACGATGAGTGTCGGCTTCTTCATTGCGCTGCTCGACATCCAGATCGTCGCGGCCTCGCTCGCCGATATCGGGGGCGGGCTGTCCGCCGGCCCCGACGAGACGGCGTGGGTGCAGACCAGTTATCTGATTGCCGAGATCGTAGTGATCCCGCTCTCCGGCTGGCTGTCGCGGGTGATGTCCACGCGCTGGCTGTTCTGCGCCTCCGCCGCCGGCTTCACCGTTACCAGCCTGCTGTGCGGATGGGCATGGAACATCGAGAGCATGATCGCCTTCCGCGCGATGCAGGGCTTTCTCGGCGGCTCGATGATCCCGACCGTGTTCACCACCGCGTTCGTCTATTTCAACGGCCAGCAGCGAGTGATCGCGGCAGCGACGATTGGCTGCATCTCCTCGCTGGCGCCGACCTTGGGGCCGACGATCGGCGGCTGGATCACCGACAATTACTCCTGGCACTGGCTGTTCTTCATCAACCTTATCCCCGGCATCTTCGTCGCCGTCGTGGTGCCGATGCTCGTGCGGATCGACAAACCCGACCTGTCGCTGCTGCGCGGCGCCGACTATTCCGGCATGGTGCTGATGGCGCTGTTCCTCGGCTGCCTGGAATACACGCTGGAGGAAGGTCCGCGCTGGGACTGGTTCGGCGACGACACCATCCGCACAACCGCGTGGATCTCCGGTGTTGCCGGCATCGTGTTTCTCTGGCGCAGCCTGACCTTCAGCCGGCCGGTGGTCGATCTGCGTGCGCTCATAAGCCGCAACTTCGCGCTGGGCTGCTTCTTCTCGTTTGTCACCGGCATCGGCATCTTCGCGACGATCTACCTGACGCCGCTGTTCCTCGGGCTCGTGCGCGGCTTCAGCGCCCTGCAAATCGGTGAGGCGGTATTCACCACCGGCCTGTTCCAGGTCTGCGCGATTCCGTTCTACACGATACTGGCGCGGCGCGTTGACCTGCGCTGGCTGATGATGTTCGGCCTGGCGTGCTTTGCCGTCAGCATGTGGAATTTTACACCGATTACGCATGACTGGGGCTGGCGCGAACTGCTGCTGCCGCAGGCGTTCCGCGGCTTCTCGCAGCAGTTCGCCGTGGCGCCGACCGTGACGCTGACCCTGGGCAGCCTGGCGCCGGAGCGCCTGAAGCTGGCATCGGGTCTGTTCAACCTGATGCGCAACCTGGGCGGCGCGATCGGCATTGCCGCGTGTGGGACGGTCCTGAACAATCGGACAAATCTGCATTTCCTGCGGCTCGCCGAGCATCTGAACAGCAGCAATCCCGCTGTGACGAAGCTTGTGCAGCAGGTCGCGTCGAACGAAACCGCATTGCATGGCGGGGACGCTCTGCATGGTCATGCCGCCGCGATGAAAGTGCTGTGGTCGCTCACGTTGCGCGAGGCGCAGACGCAGACCTTCGCCGATGCATTTCTCGTCGTCGCCGTCTGCTTCGCCATCGCGACCATGATGGTGCCACTGATGCGCAAGGTGAACATGTCCGCGGCGCCGCCGCGCGACGCGCATTGAAACAGGAGGGTCAATTGGAACGCAGGAACGCCACCGCGGCGGTCATCGGTGCCGGCGACTTCATCGGCAGCGCGATCGCCCGCAGGTTCGCCGCCGAGGGGTTCACGGTGTTTGCCGGCCGTCGCAACGGCGAGAAGCTGGCGCCGCTGGTGCACGCGATCGAGGCGGAGGGCGGACGCGCCTTTGCCCGATCGCTCGATGCGCGCAAGGAGGACGATATCTCCGCCTTCCTGCGCGAAGCCGATGCGGAGGCGCCGCTGGAGGTCTGCATCTTCAACATTGGCGCGAACGTCCATGTGCCGCTGGTCGATACGACGGAGCGCGTGTTCCGCAAGGTGTGGGAGATGGCCTGCTATGCGGGCTTCCTCGCCGGTCGCGAGGCGGCGCGGGTGATGCTGCCGTATGGTCGCGGCGCGATCTTCTTCACCGGTGCGACTGCCAGCCTGCGCGGCGGCGCGGGCTATGCCGCGTTTGCCTCTGCCAAGGCTGGCCTGCGCGCGGTCGCGCAGAGCGCCGCGCGCGAGCTTGGCCCAAGCAACATCCATGTCGCGCATCTGGTCATCGATGCCGGCGTGGACACGGCGTGGGTACGCGAAAGGATCAAGGCGCGCGAGGGCGAGGACGCGCTGCGCAACCTCGATCCCGACCGGCTGATGAATCCGGCTTCGGTCGCCGAGGCGTATTGGCAACTGTACCGCCAGCCGCGGGATGCGTGGACGTTCGAACTCGACATCCGTCCGTTCGGCGAAAAGTGGTGACGACCATGAGCGCCGTGGAATTCCACTTCGACTTTGGCAGCCCCAATGCGTATCTCAGCCACCTGGTCATTCCCGGCATCGAGCGCCGCACGGGGACGACGTTCGACTACGTGCCGGTGCTGCTGGGCGGCGTGTTCAAGCTGACCAACAACCGCTCGCCGGCGGAAAGCCTGATGGGGATCAGGAACAAGCCCGAGTACCAGCGGCTGGAGACCGAGCGGTTCGTGAAGCGCCACGGCATCACGCGCTTTGCACCGAACCCGTTCTTTCCGGTCAATACGCTGGTGCTGATGCGCGGGGCGATCGCCGCACAACGGCTGGGCGTGTTCGAGCGATACGTCGATGAGGTCTTCCGGCATATGTGGGCTGATCCGAAGAAGCTCGACGATCCTGCGGTGCTACGCGCGGCACTCGTTGAGTCGGGCCTGGATGCCAATCGGATACTTGCGCTGACCGCGGCGCAGGACGTGAAGGATGCGCTGCTTGCCAACACGCAGCACTCGGTCGAGCGCGGCACGTTCGGATCACCGACTTTCTTTGTCGGCGACGAGATCTACTTCGGCAAGGACCGCCTGCGCGATGTCGAAGAGGCGCTCGCGTCCATGTCGCAGCGTGGTGAATGAACACACAACGGAGGCGTTATATGCCCGCACAATCGCTCAGAACCGCGCTGGTCACCGGCGCATCGTCCGGCATCGGCGCGACCTATGCCGACCGGCTTGCCCGCCGTGGCCATGACCTGGTGCTGGTGGCGCGCGACAAGGACCGCATGGCTGTCATCGCCGATCGGCTGCGTCGCGAAACCGGCGTCAGCATCGACGTGCTGCCGGCGGATTTGACGGAACCTGCCGATCTCGCGCGCGTCGAGACACGGCTGCGTGACGACGCACGCATCGGGCTGCTGGTGAACAATGCGGGAGCCTCTGCCGCCGGTGGATTCGCCGCACCTGATCTCGACGCGCTGCAGCGCCTGATCAATCTGAACGTCACCGCGGTCATGCGGCTTGCCGGTGCCGTCGTGCCGCGCTTCCTGGCCGAAGGCGGTGGGACGATCATCAACCTGGCGTCCGTGCTCGCGTTGGCGCCGGAGCTTTCGCCGGGCATCTACGCGGCGACCAAGGCGTTCGTGCTGACATTTTCGCAATCGCTTCAGACCGAACTTGGCGGGCGCGGCCTCTATGTGCAGGCCGTGCTGCCGGCGGCGACGCGCACCGAAATCTGGGCACGCTCCGGTCGCGATGTCGATACGATCGAAGGTGTCATGGATGTGGACGAACTCGTCGATGCCGCGCTGGTGGGCTTCGATCGGCGAGAGGCTGTGACCATTCCGCCATTGCCTGACGCCGCCGAGTGGGAGGTATTCACCCAGGCCCGCAAGGCGATGGCGCCCGGCTTCCGTCAGGAACATCCCGCGGCGCGTTACCGGTGAAGGCGTCTGATGCCGACCGCGCCGGGGGATGGGTGGCTGCCTTCCTGCCGCCTGCCCTCGTGGCCGAGCCGACGGGCGCCAATGCTTCGCCAGTGTTCGCCACTCAGCTTCCCAACGTGCCAGGCAGGAGTCTGACTGCCGCCGTTGTGCGTTACGCTCCGGGTCGGCCGGGGAACGGAACATCCCCCGGCGACCAGATTCAGCATCGGCCGGTCACGTAGGCGAGCCCAGGCTGACCGAGAGCCCGCGCCCCATCATCAATCCCAGGATACCCGGGCGGTCACTGAATTCTCTCATCGTCCGGTAAGGCACTCCCGTGACCTCGGCGATGAAGTTGAGCTTTTGAGCCACATCGAGGGCGCTGAACCGTCCAGAGTTCGGCTGTCGCTCAAACAACAACGCCACCGACTGGATCGTTCGTTGCGGGATGACGGCCAGAACCCTTCGGTGTTCCGGCGTGACGTCGTCGAGGGTGAGGACGCGTGATAGGCTGGCGGCGGCCGGCGCCGGGCTCGACTCCCGCGGAGGTATGGCGGTCAATTCACCGCATCGAAAATCCAACTCAACGCCGTTGGCCTGGACGAGATAAACGGTGTCGCCATCGCACTCCAGGACCTTGCCGCTGTGCCTACCGGACCTGTGATAGACCATTTGCCCAACCGAAAACATTGGCTTTCTTTCTCTATGGGGCGATCAAAGTGTCATCAGGGCGAGAAGTCCCACGAGCCATCCCATGTCGCCGAGCCTTTTGCGCGAGCTACCGTAGCACCAGGAGTGCCAATGGCCACAGATACGCACGAGAACAGCACCGAATTCCAGCGGGGCTGGGATGCAGCGCTGCTTGCTGCCCGCCATTGGCACGAGGGGAAGGCCAAGCAGGCAATCGTCCAATCCAGACGCACGCGATTTCCGAAAGCTTTGGAACGCGAGGCGGAGGTTCATCGTCATTCAGCCGAAATGATGGCGACCCTGAGTCCTGATGATGTCTGAACGCGCGGCCGGCACCGATTGTCCAGCGGACGCCGCCGCACTACGCTCGATGCGACGGAGTTCCCCCGGCATGGCCGAGTGAGCATGGAGGAAGACAATCGCCGACTCGCCGCCATCCTGGCGGCTGACGTCGTCGGCTATTCCGCGCTGGTCGGCTCGGACGAGTCGGGCACACTCACGCGCGTCCGGGCACTGCGCACCGAGGTCATCGAACCTCACGTTGCCACCCATGGCGGCCGCATCTTCAAAACCACTGGCGACGGTTTCTTTGGCGCCTTCGCGAGTGCCGTGCAGGCCTTGCGTTGCGCCATCGCCATCCAGGATGCGCTCCGCACGCAGTCCGACTCCCTCCGCCTGCGGATCGGCGTTCACCAGGGCGAAGTGGTGCCCGACGGCGATGATCTTATGGGTGACGGGGTCATCATCGCCGCCCGCCTCGAACCACTCGCCGAGCCCGGCGGCATTGCCATGTCCGCCCGCGTGCGCGAGGACGCCGCCGGGAAAATATTGCTCGACGTCGAAGACCTCGGTGAGACTGCGCTCAAGAACATCGCTCGAAAAGTCCGGGTGTTTCGTGTGCGGATGGCCTCGGAATCCCGGCCGGTGCTGGCGCTGCCGGACATGCCGTCACTGGCGGTGTTGCCGTTCACCAATATGGGCGGTGATCCGGAACAGGAATACTTTGCGGACGGGATCGTCGAGGACATCATCACGGCTCTTTCGCGCGTTGGCTGGTTCTTCGTCATCGCGCGCAATTCCAGTTTCACCTACAAAGGCCGCGCGACGGACATCAAGCAGGTCGGGCGCGAGCTTGGCGTGCGTTACGTACTGGAAGGCAGCGTTCGCAAGGCCGGCGGTCGTGTGCGCATCACATGTCAGCTGATTGAGGCGGCTACAGGGTACCACGTCTGGGCAGATCGGTTCGATGGCGATCTGGCCGACATCTTTCAACTGCAGGACCGCATAACCGAAAGCGTGGTCGGCGCTGTCGAGCCAAGTCTGCAAATGGCGGAGATCAAGCGCTCGGGCGCGAAGCCGACCGAAAGTCTCGATGCCTACGATCTCTGTCTTCGAGCCTTGCCCCATCTCTATGCCTTTACCAGGTCTGGGCTGGATACCGCCGTCGCATTGCTTTGCCGGTCGCTCGAGATCGATCCAGCCTACGCGCGGGCCAAGGGATTTCTGGCCTGGGTCTATGTCTCGCGTCACTCACGGGCATGGAGCGAGCCGGGTGAACGCGAGGCTGCGCTCAACTTGGCACGCGAAACTGTTGCCTCCGCCGACCCTGAGGCCTTGCGCTGCGCCGCGCACGCGCTGTCATATTTTGCAGGCGATCACCCCGCCGCTTTCACAGCGCTGCATCGCGCGGTGCTGCTTCACCCGAACTCCGCCCAGGTACTCAACAGCCTTGGCTGGGTGCATTGCATCGCCGACGATCCGGAACCCGCCATTGGCTATCTCGAGCGCGCCATGCGGTTGAGCCCGCTCGATCCTGAGATCGGCTTGATGCTGAGCGGCCTTGGGATCGCGCAACTTCTGGCGGGACGGAGTGCGCAGGCGCTTCCACCCTTGCAGCGCGCCGTCCAGGAAACGCCGACCGATCTGACTGCGCACAGACACCTGATCCTCGCCCTTGTCCGTTTGGGTCAGCTCGACGAGGCGCGCGCCGCGGCGGCAAGGCTGCTGATGATCAGGCCTGATTTTTGTGTCGGGCATTCAGCCACACAGCTCAGCAATCGGGAGTATGCAGCGGAACTACGGCTGGCTCTTTTGACCGCGGGCCTCCCGGAATGATCATCCGCCGCTTGTCGACCAACCTGGTCCCGCCACGGACCTGTTTGTTGGTTCTAAATGGAGAGTGTCAGATGTCCGAAGAGATCAACCAGCATCGCCGCCGTTTCCTGGGCGCTGCGGCCATGACCATTGCGGCCACACAACTCGGCATGATTGGTTCGGCAAAAGCACAATCGAGCACGAAGAACCCGGCGGATCTGCCCACGATAAAGCCGGGGACGAACACGTCCTTCAGCTCACTGAAGCAGATCAATGCGGGCCTCCTTAATGTAGGATTCGCCGAAGCCGGCCCCGCCGATGGCCCCGCGGCCATTCTCCTGCACGGTTGGCCCTACGACATTCACAGCTTTGTCGATGTTGCCCCTTTGTTGGCGACAGTGGGCTACCGGGTGATCGTCCCATATTTACGCGGCTATGGCTCGACGCGCTTTCTTTCGAGTGAAACGCTCCGGAACGGCCAGCAAGGGGTTGTCGCAGTTGATATCGTCGCTTTGATGGATGCTCTCAAGATCGAGAAGGCCATCCTCGCAGGTTTTGATTGGGGAGCGCGGACGGCCAACATCATCGCGGCGGTCTGGCCGGAGCGCTGCAAGGCCATGGTCTCCGTGAGCGGCTATCTGATCGGCAGCCCTGCATCCAACAAGATGCCGTTGCCGCCACAGGCTGAGCTCGAATGGTGGTACCAATATTATTTTGCCACGGAACGTGGGCGGGCTGGGTACGAGAGATACCGGCACGATTTTGCCAAGCTCATTTGGCAGACCGCTTCGCCGAAATGGGACTTCGATGATGCGACGTTTGATCGCAGCGCGGAAGCCTTCAACAATCCGGATCACGTCAACATCGTGATCCACAATTACCGCTGGCGGCTTGACCTGGCCGCAGGCGAGCCGCAATACGACAGTTTGGAAAAGCGGCTTGCCAACGCTCCGGTGATCAGCGTGCCTACAATCACCCTTGAAGGCGATGCCAACGGTGCGCCGCACCCAGAGCCCGAATCCTATCGCAACAAATTCTCAGGCAAATATATGCACCGGACCATCAAGGGCGGCATCGGTCACAACCTGCCGCAGGAAGCGCCCCAAGCCTTCGCCCAGGCTGTCGTCGAAGTTGACGGGTTTTGATCGGCGTTACCCGGGTCATTGCAGCAACGAACTTGCGTCCGCGACGGCCCCAGCCAGGACACACCTGGCACCTTGACCCAGATCGATGGCAATAACGAAGATGGGCGGCTTTGGGACCTCAAGGGCAACACGATGGAAAAGTTAGCGGGAAAAGTCGCCGTCATTACCGGCGCGACATCGGGAATGGCACTTGCAACCGCCAAGCGTTTTGTGGCGGAAGGCGCTTATGTGTTCGTCACCGGCCGCCGCCAGGAGCAACTTGATGCGGCCGTAAGGGAGATCGGCCGCAACGTCACCGGCGTCCAGGGCGATGCCGGCAATCTCGCCGATCTCGATCGGCTGTATGGAACGGTCAAGTCACAGAAGGAGCATATCGACATTCTGTACGCCAGCGCCGGATTCGGTGAGTTCAATGTGCCGCTCGGCTCCATCACCGAAGCGAACTTCGACAACACGTTCAACATCAATGTCAGAGGAACGCTTTTCACGGTGCAGAAGGCATTGCCGCTGATGCGCGATGGAGGGTCGATCATCATGACGGGGTCAATCGCGAGCGTGAAAGGCTTTGAAGGCTTCAGCGTCTACAATGCAAGCAAGGCCGCGATCCGCTCCTTCGCGCGCACCTGGACGGTCGATCTCAAAGCCAGGAAGATTCGCGTGAACGTCATCAGCCCCGGCACCATCGACACCGGCATATTCGTCGGAGTCCCGAAGGAAGTGAAGGATCAATTCGTGTCACTGATCCCCATGGGCCGGATCGGCCAGCCGGACGAGATTGCCGCGGCGGCACTGTTCCTGGCGTCGGATGACTCCAGTTTCGTCACCGGGATCGAACTGTTCGTCGACGGCGGCACGGCGCAAGTCTAGTTGCGTTGAACCAGGCATGTGTCTGCCTGCCGGCAATGGCCAGCCCGCGTGCGGCCTGGACGGAGGCCACAGGTATTGGCAGGCAGGCTGAGGTATCGCGTGGGACTGCTAACAGCCATCCACAACGACGCTGACCACCAACGCCAGCAGCAGGGCGATCGCCACACCTGCCAGCGCACGCTCCCACCATGTCGCAAGGAAACCCTCGCGTGGCCGCATGCGTCTGCCAATGGCCGTGAGGAATGACCGTAACATGCCGGTTTCATACCACGGCACACACGTCGTTGTGAAGTCAGAAAGATACGGAATGGTTTAGAACTAGGTGCCTGCTTCCGGCGCGCGGCGGACGGCTCACAAACACGGCCCAGGGCGTGGCCTCCAAGCTGCGGCCGCGTCATGGTGCCGGCAGGGTCCATGCCCCACTGTCCGGGATAATGATCCGAGCAAGCTCTGAGGCCCGCCCTCTAACTCATTGATTTCGTTGGTGCCGACGCTCGGACTTGAACCGAGGACCTGCTGATTACGAATCAGCTGCTCTACCGCTGAGCTACGTCGGCGACGTGGGGTCCGGGCATATAGCGCCGCCGGTTCCGTCCCGGCAACAGCGGCATTGTGAGATGCATCCACGATCCGGGCTCCCGGAGTGCCGGTGCTGGGACCGATTGAGCGGCCCCAAATGCACCCAACCGCTGGGTGGCGATGAGCGGATCTGACTCACGGTATCGGCTGGGCTGTCCGCCGCGCCATTGTCAGGCTCTCAATCAGGTGTACGTCCAGTGTGCCTTGGACGGACAGCGTATCGCCGCTTAGATTTCCATCTGTACACTGGTGCTTCTGGATGGGTGGCCGAGCGGTTTAAGGCAGCGGTCTTGAAAACCGCCAACCCGCAAGGGTTCGTGGGTTCGAATCCCACCCCATCCGCCAGTCTCGGCTGTAGAGGCCTCTCCTCTGGCGCAACTGAGCATCAGCTATCGGTCGACCCTGCGCCTTGGCCGCACCGAATGCGGCGCTGTTGGATTGTCCTTGACCAGCTTCCGATGCTTTATCGCCAGCCGTTCCTCGCTGTTGATTATCGTGGCAGTCCGGGCCATCAACTCCGCGCATTCGTGAACGTACTCACCCAGGGCACCCCTCACTCATCCCCTCATTTCTGTAGGGCATAAAAGAATCGGGCGACCGTAGGCGCGATTCCGAAAAGAATCCTGCGACCGCCACCGGTGACGCATTCTTGCGAAATCGCGGAGG